>JAFEHB010000063.1_pt1 | contig 129044 bp, 116 predicted proteins | sample 9267121 | NCBI WGS metagenome assembly JAFEHB01 (sample SAMN17103336, study PRJNA684904) | human gut metagenome | isolation source: diarrhea sample from child under the age of five | host: Homo sapiens | place: South Africa: Mafikeng, Mafikeng Provincial Hospital | collected 2019-09 | reverse complement strand
TCCTTTCTTTTGGTTTTAGAGGATTTCTCCTCACCTATTAATCTATCAAAGATCCAGACTGTTGCGGTCATTGGGGTGTATTTGTTAATTTAAAATTATTGTCATGTATCTATTGATTATACTTTATGCATTTTGTTGTCCTTTTAAAACATAAAAACAGGAAGAATCTTCTTCCTGTTTTTTTATACTTAACTCCGGCAGTAGGACTCGAACCTACGACATCATGATTAACAGTCATGCGCTACTACCAACTGAGCTATGCCGGATAATATAGTCCGTACGGGATTCGAACCCGTGTTACCGCCGTGAAAAGGCGGTGTCTTAACCCCTTGACCAACGGACCATAAACACACAACATAGAACATTATATCAGTTCCTTTCGTTTTGTCAATACTTTTCTATTTATTTTTTTAATCATCTTTTATTGGTAATCTAGTAATTGAGTTATATGTATCAAATGAGTTTGATTTATGGCTAACTTCTCAAAAAAAGAATCCCAAAATGAGATTCTTTTTGATTTTATTCAGCTGATTTGTTTTCTTCCATTTTTGATTTAATTTCATCATATGAAAGAGCGTGTGACTCTTTATCTTCATCCAATTGATCTTCAGATATTTTCCCGGTTTCATAAATAGATTTAATTTGATTACTATCCAACGTTTCATATTTCAGAAGCGCTTCAGCTATCAATTTATGAGTTTCACGATTTGATTGAATGATTTCTGCTGCTTTGTTACGTGCTTCATTTAAGAGGTCGCGTACTTCAGCATCAATTTCATAGGCAGTCTGCTCAGAGATAGATTTTGGTGGATTATAAGCACCTGGAATCATAGCATGATTTCCTTCATATTGTACGGGACCAAGTTTGTCACTCATACCATATTCTGTAACCATGCTTCGAGCCATTTGTGTTGCCTGTTCGAAGTCATTAGAAGCCCCTGTTGTTTGAACATTAAAGATGATTTCTTCTGCAACTCGTCCACCCATGAGACCTGCTAATTGCTCTTTCATATCCTCTTTAGATAGAAGCATTTGATCTTCTTTAGGTAAGGCAATCATGTATCCTCCTGCACGACCACGAGGTACGATGGTTACCTTATGTACAACACGTGCATTTGATAGAACCAAACCAACAATTGTATGACCTGCTTCATGATACGCAACGATTTGGCGGTCACGTTCTGAAACTGTCTTATCTTTTTTAGACGGTCCAGCGATAACTCTATCTTCAGCTTCATCGATATCAGAAGCATCGATTACTTTCTTATTGCGGCGAGCTGCTACCAAGGCTGCTTCATTTAGAACATTCTCAAGATCTGCACCAACAAATCCTGGGGTCTGCTGAGCAACTAATTTCAAATCAACATCTGTAGCCAAAGGTTTGTTTTTAGCATGAACACGTAAGATAGCTTCACGACCTTTGACATCTGGACGACCGACTAAAACTTTTCTGTCAAAACGTCCAGGACGAAGAAGTGCAGGATCCAGCACATCTGAACGGTTTGTTGCAGCGATAACGATAATACCTTCGTTTCCTTCAAAACCATCCATCTCAATAAGAAGTTGGTTTAAAGTTTGTTCTCTCTCATCATTACCACCGCCAAGGCCAACACCACGCTGACGACCGACTGCATCAATTTCATCAATGAAGATGATTGCTGGAGCTGCTTTTTTAGCATCTTCAAATAATGAGCGAACACGACTAGCACCAACACCAACAAACATTTCGACAAAATCTGAACCAGAAATACTGAAGAAAGGAACACCAGCTTCTCCAGCTACTGCTTTAGCAAGAAGAGTTTTCCCTGTTCCTGGAGGGCCTTCAAGTAGAACACCAGCAGGGATACGCGCTCCAAGCTTAGTATAACGTTTAGGATCTTTAAGAAATTCAACTACTTCAACCAATTCTTGCTTTTCTTCTTCAGCACCAGCAACATCAGAAAAACGTACCTTGATTGATTCTTTGCTAGCAGCACGCGCTTTGTTGCGGCCAAAATTCATCGCACCACGAGCACCACCGCCACCACTTTGATTCATCATAGAAAAGAAGAAGAATCCAACAATGACAAGTGGAAAGACAGAAATTAAAATATTAAGCCACATTCCACTGGAGCTTTCTCGCTTGATACTAATCTCTGTTTTGTTTTCAGCTGCTAACTTTTGTAACTCAGAAATTGTTGAATCCGCCGGCAATATGATGCTGGTGAATTTTTTAACTGATAATGAAGGGGATGGGAAAAATTGAATGCCTGTTGTATCTTTCACTTCCTTAGATTTTTTATACGTTCCGGAAATCTCAACAACACTTCCATTTGGCTGGTAACTAATATCTTTTACGTTACCTTTTTCAATTTCTTTAACTAATTCTGTGTAATTAATCTGTTGACTGCGGTTGACAGAATTTCCAGCCATCAAATACTGAAAACCTGTTACCAAGGCAATCACAACTAAAATGTAGAGAAGTGGATTTTTTACTAATCCATTATTTTGCTTATTTTTCATTTATATATAGTAAACCTTTTATTTTGTATATACTTCTTCCTTCAAGATACCTACATAAGGTAAATTGCGATAGTTTTCAACATAGTCCAATCCATATCCAACTACAAATTCATTTGGAATTGTGAAACAAGTGTAATCTGCCTCTATTTCAACAAGGCGTCCTTCTGGCTTATCCAAGAGTGTAGCAATTTTAACTGACGCCGCATTTCTATCTTTGAACATTTCGCAAAGGCTTTTTAAGGTCTTTCCAGTATCAATGATATCTTCAATAAAAAGAATATCGCGGCCAGCAACATCTTGGTCAACATCTTTTTTAATGTTAATTACACCACTGCTAGAAGTTCCACCATGATAGCTAGATACAATCATGAAATCCAATTCAATATGAGTATCAATATGCTTGATCAACTCAGCCATAAAAGGAACCGAACCTTTTAAAACACCAACTAGAATAGGATTCTTCCCATGATAATCTTCTGTTAATTGGGCTCCTAGTTTTTTAGCAGCAGCAACTATCTCATCGTGCGAAATCAGTACTTTTTTAATGTCTTTTTCTAACATAATCTTACCTATCTATTTTTTTAATATAAAGAACATCTTTCATTATATCACGTTTCGAGTTCTTACTCAAATCACCTGTTACAATTCCAGCAATCCCTAAAATTTCATTAAATTGTTCCACAATGACAGCTTCATCTCTTTCTTTAAGAGAGTATTTTTTATCTATAAAATAGCGAGCTAGTTTTTTATGGTGACCATTTAATAAAATTCTATCTCCAGACTGTCGGTGACGGAGCACAATAGAAGTTTTACGTGAAACAGGAATCATCTGAACCTCTCCACCAATTAATTCTTTCCCAAAAGAGAAACAATAACCACCTAGTTCAATAATATCTTCAAATTGTAGCAAAATAGCTCCCTTTTTTGAATCAGACTTAGGACCGATTTTCTGAATTTTAAAGGTTTGATAGTCTTGGATGAGCTCATATTGATTTTTAAGATAATGGTGATAGTTGGTTTTAGTATTTACAATATGTAAAATATCATCAAACTGTGCTTTACTTAGTTGTAAATCAGGAAATTTTTCAAGATATTCCTGCAATAAAAAAACTTGAACTTCTCTTTTTTGCTTCCTAAACGTCTGTAAATCCGTCATATTTAAGTCTTTTGTTAAGCCGGAAAGAGCTTTTTGTAATTGAGCAATTTCTAAACCTAAACCTATAATAGCTTGTTTGATTCTGGGGTTTTCTGTTTCTAAAAGCGGGAAATATTGGTTTCTTACACGATTTCTAAAATAAGTATTTTCAAAATTTGAGGCATCTTCAAAATGAAAAACCGTCGGAAAATCAGTTTTAGAAAATTCCAACAAGGGTCTAATTAACTCGCCACCACCAAAAGGCTGCCTATCTTTCATACCAGACAAATAACGTAAGCGACTTCCACGTAGAATCCGCATAAAAATCGTTTCTGCTTGATCGTCTGCATGATGGGCTGTCACCAAGGCAGTACAATCTTCTTCTTGCATGACTTTTTTGAAAAAATTATAACGAAAATCTCTAGCTGATTTTTCTGAAAAAACTCCAGAAAAACTTGATGTAAGAATCTTTACACCAAGTTTTTGAGCAATTTCTTTTAATTGTTTTTCTTCTTGATCAGCTTCAATTCGTTGTTTATGGTTGATATGAGCTAAGATAAGTTCTATATCCAACTCTTTTTGATACTTATATAAAAGGTTCAATAAGGTCATAGAATCAAGGCCACCAGAAATAGCCAACAAAACTCTTTGATGCTCAATAAAATAAGCTTTTTCTTTACACTGTCTCAAAAATTGCTGCTCAATCATTTCAGCACCTCATAGACATCATTGGCTATTTTTGAAATAGTATCATAGTTTGAATGATTAGTGAAAACCGATATGATAAAAGGTGATTCACTGTAAACAATGGCAACGTCATGTTTGAAATCATAAGCATCACCAATCTTATGAGCAACCTTCACTGGAATATCCTTAGAAATCCTCTGATTATCAAAGTTGGTCTGCGAAAGAGTGTCAATAATAGAACCATTTTGATAATAAATAGCTTCCATTACATTTCCTGCCATTTTAGCAGAGACATTTCTTTCTTCCACATCCCATTTTCTACCTGCAATGTTTTCAATAGTGGAACGGTAGGTCGAGCTTGATTTATCTGTAACATAGTAACCTAAAATATTGGTTGCGGCGTTATCAGATTCTTTGGCAATATGATTAATGAGATCCTGTACACTGTATTCTTTATTATCCGCTTCTTTGGGTAAACTCCCACTTCCTTCCGTATCATAAGCTCCAGAATAATCATTAACATCCTGAATATATTTTAGTCCTTGTGCAAGTGTAAATTTCCCTTTATTTAATTCTTCTTGAGCATAATAAAGAATAGGCAATTTAGTTACACTGGCAGAATACATCTCTGTATCTTGATTAATTCCTGCCGTTTTTCCTGTATTCAACTGTTTGACATAAATAGAAAAGTCCGCCTGATTATATCGACTAGTTAAGATTTCTTGAACTTTTTCGATGCGATTATCTGTATCTGAAAGATAATCCGCTCTTACCCAACCACTATTTTCAATTTTTGCATATTGAGCCGTTGGTGTTGTAGCTAGTTGAGTGATTTTTACAGAAGTATAGGCTGATTTATTACTATTAATTTTTTTGACACCATTTACATAAGCTTTTTCATAAACTGTAAAACCTGGTTTCAGCCACACTGTTTGATTTGTATCTTCCAAAGCCAAGACAGTATCATCATAAATGGAACGTTTATCAGCAACTACAAACTGACCATTGGATAACTTAAAGAGAGGTAACCCTTGAGAATTGACTACTAATTCAGTCAACTTGAAAGGCTGGTTTGGAGATAGCTTCCCAGAAATCTTATCTAGTTCTGCAGAAGAAAAAGTTAAAACTTCTTCATAAACATTTGGATTGGTAGGAAGTGTTTGATAATAATTGCTGTAGCTTGTATTGGTCAATTCATACTGTTGACTTGTTGTCAATGGAATATCTTTTTCTGTGCTAATGACTATATTACTGCAAAAGAAAGCCGGTAACAACAATAAAGCTAAGTATTTCCTCATCAATCCTTCCTTTCTGTATTTTTTTCTTCTCTCAATTCTTGATTCTTTTGTGAAAGTTCTTCCAATTTCTCCTCTGAGAAAGTTAAAAATTTCTCCACTGTTTTAACAATATTATCCATGATTACTGTGGTAACAAATCTGGTATATTATAGATTGTCTCTCCTTCTTTAGCATAGAAATATTTTGCTCGAGCGTATTTAGCGGCATAGTCATCATCCTTTAAACGCTTAGATAAGTTTTCCTGATATTCTTTTTCCCTACTCAACTCATCATATTTTTCTTGTAACTCAACAAGCTTTTGCCGGCGTTCTAGAAGGGTTTGATAGGATTGTACTAAATTATAAGTTGGTAAAATGAACAAAAGCATAACTAAAATTAAAACCCAGCCCATAAAACGATTTTTTTTGCGACGTTCTTCTTCTAAGTAGCGTCGACGCTGATTTTCATCCTGAATGTACTGATTATTTAATTGAACAATATTTTTAGACATCTTCTTCTACCCTTGTTTCACTAACAATTTCATACATACTTACTGCATCTTCTTTTTTGGTACTATCTTTCATTTCTAATACTTTCACAGTGAGTAGTTTATTACCAAAACGAATTTCAACAATATCATCTGATTTTAAGTCTGTTGAACTCTTGGCTAGAATTCCATTTACTTTTATTCGCCCTTTATCAGCAACTTCTTTTGCAACAGTTCGCCTCTTAATAATTCTTGATACTTTTAAATACTTGTCTAATCTCATATTCCTTACCTCAATTCTCTTAATATTCTATCATGTTTTAAAGAAAATGAAAAAACAAAATCCCCTCAATCCTCTTTTCGTTGTTTTATCTCCACCAACTTTTGACCAAACTGAATTAAATTTTCTAAGATTTCATAATCTTTTTTCTGACGAACATCAAAAATAACTTCAATTAGTTTGTCGCTTTCTCCTATACGAGCTTTTAAAGTTGTTGCAGCCAAAGCTTCAAAATAATCCTGGGTCAAGAATATTTGCTGTGACATCTTTTCAAATCTAACAACTACGGTCTGCTGTCTGCGTTCTACTAAAGAAACAAAGGATTTATCCAAATATGATTTCAACAGACCAATTTCTAATAAATAGGCGACAACATCTGGATACTCTCCAAAACGATCTATCAATTCTTCCTGTAAATCTTCATAATTTACACTATTGTCAATTTCACGAATACGTTTGTAAATCTCAATTTTTTGACGTTCATCTGATATATAGTCACTTGGTAAATAGGCATCAATTTGGAGATTAATTTCTGCATTACTTTTTTGTCTTTTTTGCTCCTTACCTTGTTTCTTGGCAATTGCCTCTTCTAAAAGTTGAGAATACATTTCAAACCCTACTGAATCAATAAATCCTGATTGAGAAGCTCCAAGAATGTTTCCTGCTCCTCTAATGGATAAATCTCGCATTGCAATTTTAAATCCTGAACCTAGCTCTGTAAAACCTTTAATTGCTTCTAAACGTTTTTCAGCCACCTCAGTCAAAGTTTTATCTGGACGATACATAAAATAAGCATAGGCGATACGATTACTTCGACCTACTCGCCCCCTAAGTTGATATAAGGTTGACAAACCTAGATGATCAGCATTTTCTATAAATAAAGTATTTGCGTTTGGAATATCAACCCCCGTCTCAATAATGGTAGTTGTAACCAAGACATCATATTCGCCATTTATAAAGTCAATTAGAGTATTCTCCAAGCGAATTTCACTCATCTGACCATGAACGTAACCAATATTTGCTTCTGGAATTAACTCTTTTAATTCAGCTACTTTTTGCTCAATTGTGTCAACTTTATTGTAAAGATAGTAAACTTGTCCTCCACGATCTATTTCTCTTAAAATTGCATCTCGAATGATAGTTGGATTACTTTCTAAAACGTAAGTTTGTACAGGATAACGATTGGTCGGAGGAGTTTCAATGACTGATAAATCTCGAATACCTAACATTGACATATGTAAGGTACGAGGAATAGGAGTAGCAGTTAAAGTTAAGACATCAACTTTTGTTTTTAATTCTTTTAGTTTCTCCTTATGCTTAACTCCAAAACGCTGTTCCTCATCAATAACTATCAGACCTAAATCTGCAAATTCAACATCCTGTGATAAGAGCCTGTGAGTCCCAATAATGATATCCACTTGACCTTTTTTCAAACCTTCTAAAGTCTCATTCTGCTCTGCCTTTGTCCTAAAGCGACTTAGAACATCAACATTAACAGCAAAGTCATTAAAACGTTCTTTAAAATTTGTATAATGTTGCTGAGCAAGTACAGTTGTTGGCACCAAAATTGCAACCTGCTTATGATCATTAACAGCTTTAAAAGCCGCCCGCATTGCTACTTCAGTTTTACCAAAACCAACATCTCCTACCAATAGGCGATCCATTGGTTGCTTGCTTTCCATATCCTTCTTTATTTCTTGAATACTTCGTAATTGATCCTCTGTTTCAACATAAGGAAAATCATTATCAAATTCAATCTGATTTTCGTCATCACTAGAAAAGGAAAAACCTTCTAGCTGGCTCCTCTCTGCATACAATTTAATTAAATCATCTGCAATATCTTCCACTTGATGCTGAACTTTTTGTTTTGTCTTTTGAAAACGACCGTCATTTAACTTATTGACTTTTGGTGTCTTTCCATCACTGGCTACATATTTTGATAAGAGTTGGATTTGGTCAACTGGAATCGATACTCGATCGGCATTTTGGTATTGAATGGTTACATAATCTCGATGAATACCAGAAATTTCAATGGTTTCAATTCCTAGATATCGCCCAATACCATGTATGTTATGGACAACATAATCTCCTTTTTCTAACTCATTATAATCCTTTAATCGCTCTGCATTAGATATATTTTGCCGTCTTACACGTCTTTTAACTTTCTTTTGGAAAATTTCATATTCTGTAATTAATACAAGTTTTTGGTCTACAAAATTAAACCCTTGGTTTAAATTTCCTTGTATAAGTTGCACTGAATTTTTATGGATTTCTTTATCATTTATATACTCTACTTGAATATCGTATTCTTGTAAAGTTTTATGTAAAGATTGTAAAGAAGATAATGAAGATGCTTGCAGGATTACTGTAGAACCTGCCTTTTTATAGCGGTCAATTTCATCTTTCAATAAAAGAAATTGACTAAAAAATTCCTGCATAGGGTATTGATTAAATTGATAAAGAAAATCAAATTTTAAGTTACCTAAGCCTTTGTGAAAATTTGAAAGAAAAGTAGAAGGTTTGTAATTTCTAAAATCTGGATAAGCATTAACAAAATATTTCTGATTTGAAACAGCTTTACTAGATTGTAAACCTTCTGTCAAAATAGTTGCAGCTTCCATTTCAAATTGTGCATTTCGCTCCATGATTTTTTGAAAATCATCAAAGAAAATAGGAGTATGTTTTGGAAGATAATCTAGAATAGTCCATTCTTTCTCATAAAAATAGGATAAAAATTTTCGAGAATCTGGATGAAGTTGACGTTTTTTAACATCCTGTAAGATCTCTTCAAGATAAGATTTTAGATGGTTATCTTGACTTGCTTTTACTGCCTCTTCTATTTTTTTCTGAGCTCTTAGATAATCTTCATCCGATAACAATATATCGTTTGCAGGATGAATTAAAACTTGATTTAAATTTTCAATAGAAGTTTGGCTTTCTGAATCAAAAATACGTATTCCATCGATCTCATCTCCGAAAAATTCTAAGCGGTAAGGAGAAATACTATCTTTATCAAAAATATCTAGGATATCACCTCTTAAACTGAACTCACCCTGATTAAAAACTTGTGATTCTTTTCTATAACCAATCTTAATCAAGAAGTTTACAAGGGTATCAAGGTTATATTCTTGACCAACTTTTAGTTCTATAATTGAAGATTTTAATTCATTTGGATTTGGCAAAAAAAGGCGACTAGCTGAAAGATTTGTGACTAGAATACCTGACTCATTGTCATCTAATAAAAAATTTAATGCTCCAATCCGAGCATATATTTTCTCTTGAGACGAGAAGATAAATTCAGCCATAGGTGCATCGTCAGCTAAAAAATTATATACTTTTTCCTCACCTAACAAAGAAATCAAGTCACTAGATAACTTTTCTGCTTCACTATAACCTGATGTCATAACGAGAATTTTTTGATGTTCATCAAGAGCGGAGGCTATTGCAAGTGCCTTAGTGGAACCAGACAACCCCATTAGTAACTGTCTAGTCTTTTGATTTAGATTTTTTTTCCAATCTAAAATTTGCTGGTTTTGACAAAATAAATCAATCAAGTTCATTTTATTATCCATTATACTTCTGCATTGCTTGTTCAAAATTGCCTGATTGTAAATAATAATTTACAGCATTGTCAACCTTGTCAAGAGTATTCAAAATAGTTATGTAATCATCTCTATCGAATTTTCCTAAAACATGATGAACCACTGTCATACCTTCTTTAGGACGACCAATACCTATTTTAACTCGTTTAAAATCTTGAGTACCTATATGTTTAATAATCGATTTAATCCCATTATGACCACCTGCTGAACCTTTTGCGCGTAAACGAATCTTACCAACTTCCATATCTAAATCATCATAAATGACAAGTAAATCCTCAACTTCTAAACCATAATAAGTTAACAAAGCATGAACTGCTTTTCCACTTTCATTCATAAAAGTTGTTGGTTTGATAAAATATACCTTTTCACCATTTAAGAATGTTGAAGCGATTTCTGACTGAAAAATTTTATCAGTTGTAAACTTTAAATTTAAATCTTTACATAACTTGTCAACCAGCATAAAACCAACATTGTGTTTCGTTTCAAAATATTTATCTCCCGGATTTCCTAATCCAACAATTAATTTTGTCATTCTTATCCTTTCAAAGCTTAAAAGGGTTGGAAATTTTTTTCCAACCTACTCTTTATTCCACTTATACTTTCTTTTACACATTAAATCGGAATTCCATAATATCGCCATCTTGAACGATATATTCTTTTCCTTCTTCACGTAAACGACCAGCTTCTTTCACTGCTTTTTCACTTCCATAATGCAGTAAATCATCATAAGACATGGTTACCGCTCGGATGAAACCTTTCTCAAAATCTGAGTGGATGATGCCTGCTGCTTGAGGGGCTTTCATTCCACGTTTGAAGGTCCAAGCGCGAACTTCTTTTTCACCAGCTGTAAAGTATGTTCCAAGTCCCAACAGGTGGTAAGCTGCTCTGGTCAGTTTATCCACACCTGATTCAGTCAAGCCAATAGCTTCTAAAAATTCTGATTTATCTTCATCATCCAATTCAGAAATTTCCTCTTCAGCACGCGCTGAAATGACTACAACTTCTGCATTTTCTGTAGCTGCGAATTCGCGAATTTGCTTTACATAGTCAATATTATCTGGATCAGCCACCTCATCTTCACTAACATTGGCCACATAAAGCACAGGTTTAGTCGTTAAGAGAAAGAGCCCTTTAACAATCTTCTGTTCTTCTTCTGTAAACTCAATTGTCCGAGCTGAGATACCATCTTCGAGAACTGGCTTAATTTTCTGTAATACATTAAATTCCGCCACAGAATCCTTATCTTTTTGAGTTCTTGCCATCTTCTCTACACGCGCATAACGTTTGTTGATACTTTCTAAGTCTGCTAAAATCAATTCTAAATTGATTGTTTCAATATCTGCCATTGGATCAACAAAATCAGACTCGCGACCCTGTTCCCTCATGACATTTTCATCATCAAAAGCACGTACAACGTGGACGATAGCATCTACTTCACGGATATTAGCTAAGAATTTATTTCCAAGGCCTTCTCCTTTTGAAGCACCTTTCACAATTCCAGCAATATCTGTAAATTCGAAGGTTGTTGGAACTTTTTTCTGTGGTTTGATGAGCTCTGTTAATTTATCAAGACGTGCATCCGGAACTTCCACTCTTCCAACATTAGGGTCAATGGTTGCAAAAGGATAGTTTGCTGCTTCTGCCCCCGCTTTTGTAATTGCATTAAATAAAGTTGATTTGCCGACATTAGGTAATCCGACAATTCCTGCTGTTAAAGCCATTTAGCTCTTCCTTTCATCTTTTCAATTCAAATTATTATACCATAAAACAGGCTAAGTCTGTAGAGGAAAATATAAACAAAAAAACACTCAATTAATTGAGTGTTAACGACTCCGGCAGTAGGACTCGAACCTACGACATCATGATTAACAGTCATGCGCTACTACCAACTGAGCTATGCCGGATAATATAGTCCGTACGGGATTCGAACCCGTGTTACCGCCGTGAAAAGGCGGTGTCTTAACCCCTTGACCAACGGACCATATATGTCTTGCAAGAAGACATATTTTATTATACCAGTTTATCTCGCTTTGTCAACAGTTTTATTTTTTATTTTCTTCTTTTTTACTTTTAGCTTTCAGTATTTCTTTCAAGTATCTGACACGTAATCGAGAAATTGGTGAGCGATGACCATCATAATATAAAACATCTTTTGTCTTTTTGTCGTATCCACTAATGTTGCTAATATTAGATAGGTATGACTTATGTGGTGAGAAAAAATATCCAAGTTCTTTATCTTGTTCTTGAATTTCTGCTATAGTCCCATAAAATTCCTTAAAGAAATTTTTTCCAACAACTCTTAATTTATAAGGACTTCCTGTAGTCTCAATATATAGAATATCCCTAAAAGGAATTCGAATTTCGTTTCCTCTAAAACTATACTCAAAAAAGTCAACAATATCTGTATTTTCAATTAAATTATTTCGTGTATAAACGATGCAATCTTTAACTCTTTTCTTAAAAGAATTATCATTTATGTCTTTATCTATAAAATCTAACGCTGATACTTTATACTTAAAAGTTAAGGTCGCAAATTCTGAATGACTCGTAACAAAAACAATGATAGCATAAGGATTATGTTGGCGGATAAATTGCGCCATTTCTAGACCTTTTTGTTCTTCTCCTTTGATATCTATATCTAAGAAATAGAGTTGATTCACCTCGTCTGACTCAACATATTCTTTAAATTCATGAATTTTTCCTGTTACTTTTGCTTTAATTTCAAGATTTAGTTCGCGAGAAATTTCTTCGAAGACATTTTCAATTCTCACTTGATGTTCAATAGTATCCTCTAGCACTAATACTTTCATATTTGTTCCTTTCTTTTAAATCTTACAACTTGTATAAAATAATTTGTTTCTATATCTGTTTCCAGAATAACTTCATCATATTTGTCAATAATTTCTTTGACATTATTTAAACCTAATCCTCGATTTTCTCCCTTTGTTGAGAAGCCTACTTCATAAATTTCTTCTAAATTAATGTAACGGCTTTGACGAGAATTCTGAATTACAAAAACAATTTCTTTATCTAGCTTTACTAAAGACACGTTCATTGTTTTTGAGGGACTTTCATATGCCCCTTCAACTGCATTATTGAGCAATACACTAGCTACTCGAACTAAATCTAAAAGTTTCATGGGTAATGTCTCAATAACATCTTTCATTTCAAATACGATCTCTACTCCACACTCTCGAGCCTTAAATATAGTTTGAATTAGCACACTTCTTAAGGCTGTGTCTTGAACGTTATTTAACTCAAAAAAAGTATAGTCATCTGATCGAAGTGAAATATTAGCTTGACTTAAAACATTATGAAAGATTCTCTCTACTTCTTTCATATCACCTGAGTTAATTCCTGTTTGTAAACTTGTTAACATACCAGCATAATCATGACGAAAACCTCGAATTTCGTTATAAAGACCTACAATTTCATCTGTATAAAGCTGTAGTTGTCTTTGTTCTTCCTTTTTTTGCTGAATTTCTTTAGCTTTTTCATATTGTTCACGAGCAGACTTTAAATAAAATAAAGTCGACAAAAACATAATAAATCCTATAGTGGCAATCATACTAGCAAAGCTATTAAGATGTGCGTTTTCGCTAAACCAATGAGAAATATTTAATAAGATATGAATTACTATATATGACTTATTAACATTATATAGATCATTTTTATAAATTGGTTCTTTATAATATTCAAAATAAAAGTCAAAAAAATCAACAACCTTTAAAATAATAAACAAAGCTAAAAGATTAATTATAATGTAAAAAATATCGTAATGTTGTTTTACAAAATAATCTCCTGTTATTGAAGAAATAATGACAGATAAAAAAGTTTCGGAAGTCTCCACAGATAAATAGATAACAAACGATAAAAACAAATTCAAGTAATTATCATACTCTTTTCTTTTAAGAAAATATTTGTAGAAAATAAGGGGTTGAATAAATAGGAAAATATAGTGGAAAATACTACTTATTACATCTCCAAAACTTGGAATTTCAATAAGAATTGAAGAAATAATTGAAATTCCAAAAACAATACTAAAGAATAAACCAATAAATTTTATATCTATCTTTTTACTCTGCATAATTTTCTTATGAAATATCTCATAAGAAACAACTTGTATAATAGTTGGAAAAAATGCAATTATTATCTTCAAAATCATCTTTAACCCCTAAAATTATTTTCTTTTTAAAAAAATATCTCTCCAAATTGAATTATTAATCCTATGTCGAATATCTCCACCAGTAACTTGCTCTAATTTTCTTTCTGTCAAAATTTCAAATTGTTGTAACTCTTTTGGCAATAGATTTTGTTTGTTTTTCTTTTTCATAAAAATATCTCCTAATAATTTTTTGTAAAGTTAACTTACAAGATTATTATACAGGGACATTTTCCAAATATAGAAAATCAGCTTCATATGCAAGTAAATATAACTGAAATGTCATTTTTAAAAATTTTATTAAAAAAAGAGTGCGCTTGAGCGCACCCTCAATCTTATCTGATCCCAGCAAGATTCGAACTTGCGACCGTTCGCTTAGAAGGCGAATGCTCTATCCAGCTGAGCTATGGGACCATACTTTATTATTGTAACAAAAAGACCGTATAGCGTCAAGATTCATTTATGATAAGGACTTCCTTGCTGAATCATAAAAGCGCGATAAATTTGCTCCATTAAAACTAAACGCATTAATTGATGAGGTAGGGTTAATTGACCAAAACTCATCAAAAGATTTGCTCTTTCTTTTACTTTAGGAGACAAGCCTAAGCTACCACCAATAATAAAAGTGATATCTGAAAAACCTCGAACTGAAGCATCTTCAATAACTTTACTAAATTTTTCAGAAGGAAATTGCTGACCTTCAATAGCTAAAACAATAACAAACTCACGATCTAATACTTTAGATAAAATTCGTTCCCCTTCTTTCGACAGAATTTGTTGGTTCTCTAATAAACTTGCCTTATCTGGTGTTTTTTCATCAGCTAATTCAATTATCTCTACTTTCGTAAAACGACTGAGTCGTTTTGAGTATTCTGCAATCCCTTCTTTAAGGTATTTCTCTTTTAGTTTTCCAACTGTTACAAGCTTTATTTTCATAATTTCATTTTATCATATTCACACTTTATTCACACCATTTCAATGAGAAATTTTTACCTCATCTATAGATTTTCTAATAAAAATTAACGTTTTTTCTAAGTTTTCCACAAACTGTGGAAAAGTGATTATTTTTAAGATATAATTAAGTTATCGGTTCTATACTTACAGCAATTTGAAATATTAGGAGGAAGATATGAAAAACTCTTCAAATTTCTTCAAAAAAACATTGCAAGTTTTCATTGTTTTGTTAGTTGGTTTTATAGGTGGTGTTGCTGGAACATGGGGATTTTCTTATTTTTCAACACCTCATTCAGCCACAAATAATAATCAGAAAACAGCGACTACAATAACAACATCCTATAAAAATAGTAATTCTACAACAAAGGCTGTTGATAAAGTAAAAGACGCGGTTGTCTCTGTCATTACATATTCTGAATCTAATTCAGATGCTATTTTTGACAACAATAATTCAGGAAATGAAAATGATCAGGTAGCTAGCGAAGGATCTGGTGTTATCTATAGAAAAGATAAAGACTATGCTTACTTAGTTACCAATACACACGTTATCAATGGTGCAAAAAAAGTTGATATCCGTCTTGCTGATGGGAATAAGGTTCCTGGTGAAATAGTCGGGACTGATACATATTCTGATATTTCTGTAGTCAGAATTCCTGCTGATAAAGTAAAAAATGTAGCAGAATTTGGGGATTCTAGTAAATTAACTGTTGGGGAAACTGCCATTGCAATCGGAAGTCCTCTTGGATCTGATTATGCTAATACAGTGACTCAGGGGATTGTTTCCAGCCTAAGCCGTAATGTTTCTTCACGATCAGAAGATGGTCAAACAATTGCTACTCAAGCTATTCAAACTGATGCAGCAATTAATCCAGGTAACTCTGGTGGTCCTCTTGTAAACATTCAAGGTCAAGTTATTGGTATTACCTCTAGTAAAATTGCTAACACCAATAATGGTAGTACTTCTGTTGAAGGTATGGGATTTGCAATACCATCCAATGATGTTGTAAATATCATTGAACAATTAGAAAAGAATGGAAAAGTCATTCGACCAGCATTAGGAATTCAAATGGTCAACTTAAGTAGTTTATCTTCTTCAAGCTCTGATCGATTAAAACTTCCAGACAATGTTAAAAATGGTGTCGTTGTTCGTTCCACACAAACTGGAATGCCTGCTGATGGTAAGTTACAAAAATATGATGTGATTACAAAAATTGATGATACAGAAATATCATCTGCTAGCGATATCCAATCAGCTCTTTATAAACATTCAATTAATGAAGAAATTAAAGTTACTTATTATCGTGATGGAAAAGAGCAAACAACAACTATTAAACTAACTAAATCAACTGATGATTTAAGTTCTGAATAAATACCATTTACAAGACTGTCAACACACCTTTACTCTTTCGTAAAGGTGTGTTATGCTATATACAAATGGAAAATTATCAATATATTTTAATTAAAGATATTCACACCAATCCCTATCAACCAAGAAAAGATTTTTCAATAGAGAAATTAAACGAGTTAGCAAATTCTATTAAAGAAAACGGATTAATTCAGCCTATCATCGTCAGGAAATCATCTATCATTGGATACGAACTTTTAGCTGGGGAAAGAAGATTTAGGGCAGCTAAAATAGCAGGCTTAACTGAAATTCCTGCCTTAGTCAAATCACTAAGCGATGATGAAATGATGAAGCAGGCTATTATTGAAAATCTTCAAAGAGAGGATCTCAATCCAATAGAAGAAGCTGAATCTTATCAACATCTTATTTATAAGGGATTAACGCATGATGAAATCGCTCAGATTATGGGGAAATCAAGGCCTTATATTACAAATCTTGTTCGCTTGCTACAGTTACCTGATTTTGTCTTAAAAGCTGTAAAAGAAGGTCGTATTTCTCAGGCTCATGCTCGATTACTAATAAAACTTAAGGAAAAAGACCAGAAAAAATGGCTTGAAAAAATTATTTCTTCAGATATTTCTGTTAGAAAATTAGAGAAATTATTACAAACTTCTACTACTAAGCCTAAGTCTGAAAATGTCCAAAAAATTTTTATCGAAGAAGAAGAAGAAAATCTAAAGAAATTATTGGGAGTTGATGTAAAGATTAGTCTCTCTAAGAAACAAACTGGCAAAATCTCAATTTCTTTTTCTAATCAGGAAGAATATGAAAGAATTATTAACAGTCTTAAATAGTACTGTTATTTTTCTTTTATCATTTCACAAGCATTTCCACAAAATATAGTATCCAGAAAACTTTATATAGCAAGAAAAATCTTAACTTTCCACAACTTGTGGAAAACTTTGATAAACATTGTGGATTTCTATTCACAGTTGTGGAAAACTTTTTAAGTTTATGTTAAAATATTGAAGAATATTATAAGTAGAAGGGAGAAATAATGGTTCAGGAACAAGAATTTTGGGCGCGTGTATTAGAGTTAGCTCACACTCAGCTAAAAAAAACAACCTTTGACTTTTTTGTAGCAGAAGCCAAATTGATTAAAATTGAAAATAATCAGGCGACAATTCACTTAGATAGTCCTGTTAAAAAGCTTTTCTGGGAGCAAAATCTAGCAGATATTATCCTAACGGCTGGTTTCGAAATCTACAATGATCAAATTACTGCCTTATACGTATTTGAAACAGAAGACAGAGTTAAAGAAGAACCAGTTTATTTAACTTCACAGCAGCCCGATTTAACTGAAAAGAAAAAATCTCCTCCACTAGCTACTGGCTTAAAAGCAAAATATACTTTTGAAAACTTCGTGCAAGGAGATGGCAATCAGTGGGCAAAAGCAGCGGCCCTAGCTGTTGCAGATAATCTGGGAGGTATCTATAATCCCTTATTCATCTATGGTGGACCAGGTTTAGGTAAAACACATTTATTAAACGCTATTGGAAACGAAGTATTAGAAAATACACCTGATGCTCGGATAAAATATGTTCCAGCTGAGACCTTTATTAATGATTTCCTAGAACATCTTCGTTTAGGAGAAATGGATAGTTTTAAGAAAATCTATCGCAGTCTTGATTTATTATTAATCGATGATATTCAGGCACTTAGTAAAAAAGTATCTACTCAAGAAGAATTCTTTAACACTTTTAATGCCTTGCATGGAGAAAATAAACAGATTGTTTTGACCAGTGACCGGAGTCCGGATTATTTGGAAAATCTAGAAGAAAGATTAGTCACGCGCTTCAAGTGGGGCTTAACTAGTGATATCACTCCTCCAAATTTTGAAACTCGGATTGCTATTTTGCGAAATAAAATTGAAGAATTTGATCTTATTTTTCCAAATGAAACAATTGAATATTTAGCTGGACAATTTGATTCAAATGTACGTGATCTTGAAGGTGCTCTAAAAGATATCAATTTACTTGCTAGTATGAAGCAGATTAAAGAGATTACTATAGATATTGCAGCTGAAGCTATTCGCTCTCGTAAACAAGCAGGAAGTCAACTATTAGTCATCCCAATTGATCGTATCCAAACTGAAGTTGGGAATTTTTACGGAGTTAGTGTCAAAGAAATGAAAGGGACTAGGCGAGTTCAAAATATTGTATTAGCTCGTCAGGTTGCCATGTACTTGACCCGAGAATTAACAGATAATAGCTTACCAAAGATTGGACGTGAATTTGGCGGAAAAGACCATACAACAGTAATTCATGCCCATGGAAAAATAAAAAGTATGCTAGAAGAAGACGATAATCTACGTTTAGAAATTGAATCGATAAAAAATAAAATAAAATAGTTGTGGATAAGTTTTTAAAAATATGGAAATTAATCCACAAATTGTGCACAAGTAAGAATACTTGCTGTAACTATGATTGAACTATTTTTCCACATTATCCACATAGCCTACTATTACTATTAACCTTATAATCATAAATAATAAAAGGAGTTTTCATGATTAACTTTTCTATTAATAAAAATTTATTTTTACAAGCCTTGAACACAACCAAACGAGCTATTAGTCATAAAAATGCCATTCCTATTCTTTCAACGATTAAAATTGATGTTACTAACGAAGGCATTACCTTAATTGGTTCTAATGGACAAATTTCGATTGAAAATTTTATTTCTATAAATAATGAAAATGCAGGTCTCTTAGTTACTTCCTTAGGTTCAATCCTTCTTGAAGCTACTTTCTTTATTAATGTTGTTTCTAGTCTTCCAGATGTGACTCTTGATTTTAAAGAAATTGAGCAAAAGCAAATCGTACTGACTAGTGGAAAATCAGAAATTACTCTAAAAGGAAAAGATGCTGATCAATATCCACGTATTCAAGATGTACCAACTTCTAATCCATTGGTTCTTGAAACAAAGATTTTGAAGGATTTAATTAATGAAACAGCATTTGCAGCTAGCTTACAAGAAAGTCGTCCTATTTTAACTGGTGTACACTTTGTTTTAACGGATCATAAGAATCTTAAGACAGTTGCTACAGATTCTCATCGACTTAGCCAAAAGAAAATTATTCTAGAAAAAAATGGGGATAACTTTGACGTTGTTATTCCAAGTCGCTCTCTACGCGAATTTACAGCTGTTTTTAGCGATGAAATTGAGACAGTTGAGGTTTTCTTTGCTAATCATCAAATTCTTTTTAGAAGCGAAAATATTAGCTTCTATACACGTCTATTAGAAGGAAATTACCCAGATACGGATCGTCTTATTCCCACAGAGTTTTCAACAGTTGTTACTTTTGCTACATCTGCTTTACGTGCTGCGATGGAACGCGCTCGACTATTATCTAATGCCACACAGAATGGAACTGTAAAACTAGAGATTGAAGGTGGCGTTGTAAGTGCTCATGTTAATTCTCCAGAAGTTGGACGAGTGAATGAAGAAATTGATGCTGAAAATGTTTCAGGAGACAATCTAACTATTAGCTTTAACCCAACTTATCTTATTGAAGCTTTAAAAGCTGTTAATAGTGAAAAAGTAACTATTAGCTTTATCTCAGCTGTTCGTCCATTTACTCTTGTTCCTAGTGATCAAGAAGAAGATTTCATTCAATTAATTACTCCAGTGAGAACAAACTAATGTATGATAAAGGAAGTTATGTTGAAATGAAAAAGCCACATGCCTGTACGATTAAGTCAACAGGTAAAAAGGCAAATCGTTGGGAAATCACGAGAGTTGGAGCGGATATAAAAATTCGTTGCACAAATTGTGATCATGTTGTCATGATGAGTCGTTATGACTTTGAGAGAAAAATGAAAAAAGTCTTAAGTGATGAAACTTAAGACTTTTTATTATTCTTTTTATTTTTTGAGTTCTTCAAACTTACCATTTTCGACTTTTTTGAAGCCACTTTTTTCAAGTGCTTCTCCACTAGCTTTCATACTAATTTTTTTAGCATTTTTTTCGTTAGAAATCATCATACCTGGAAGAGAAGCTAATTCTTTTAAATCAGCTTTGTCGTAATTAATTTCTATATTTTCTTTAATACCGTTTTTATCAAAGGAGACTTTTTCTTTAATTCCTTTGACTGTTTGATATTGTTTTGAAAGCTCTTCTATTTTAGCTTTGGCAGCATTTTTTTGCTCTTCTTGGCTTTCATCAATTCCTAAAGACTTATAAGAAATGAAATTTTCAGTAGTTTGTTTGGTAACTACGTCACCTTTATGATAATAGGTCAGACGCATATCAAATTGATTTGATTGATCAATTCTTTGGTAATAAGTAACTTCTTCTTTTTGACCACAAGCTACTAAAAGAAAAGCAAAACATACTGTAAGTATAGTAAGGGACAATTTTAATAAATGATTTTTTTTCATCATGGAAACCTCCTTCATATACAAATATTATAAAATAAATTCTTTAAAATTCAAATAATTTTTTTGAATTATCATCTTTTTTTGTAATTATAAAGTGTAAAAAGAGCAATTCCAAAAATAAAACATCCTATCCCTTCCTTAAAACCTCTAGGAATAAATTTTAGGATAACTCTTCCTGATCCTTTTTTTACATCAACCTTCATGAAGCCATCTTGAGCCTTATAGATAGTAACTGGATGACCATTTTGTGTTGCGCTCCATCCCTTATCGTAAGGTAAAGTTAAAAAGAGAGAGGAATCTTTTTGAGCTTGATAATCTACAGTTATTTGGCTATTTTTTGTAGTAACTTCAACTTTTTGAGAATGAATTTTATCAATTGCTTCTTGAAAGTGATTGATATTTACTTTGTAAAATTCAGGTTTATCAAAAGAAACTTGAGAATTATCAGGAAATGTAAAGCGAACAGTTACAGTTTGTTTATCCGTAAAATGACCAAGATTAAAAAATGTAAAGACATTATTTGTTGTAAAGCGTCTTGTTTCGTTTCCTATCGAAATATCAACAACTGTCTGATCATCATTAGAAAAATGTATATTTGGAAGACTGACATAAACTTGACTTTTTTCAGGAACATCTAGTGTATAAGTCATACTAGCAAAGCTCTCATTATTCTCTTTGTCAACATTTACAGTGATATGATCATTATTTTCAATAATATTATGAGAGTTTATTGGATAAATTTTTTGAAAATATTTATATTTTAAACCTGATAATTGATTTAGAAATTTTGTTTGATTATCAAGAGTTAAATTATTAAACTTTACATCCTTGTAAACTTTATTAGTTAAAAAAGCTAAGGAAGTTGCATTTTTGTTTTGATATAGGGTTAAATTTTTTTCTGTTTTAATTGGAGTGAATCCATATTTTTTAGGATTTACTTCAGAAATATTATAAGCAAGTGAGAAGATAGCATCCATTAAAATGCTATTGTTTTGATAGCGTAGATTAAGATTTGTTCCAGTTGATTTAAAACCAAGTTTATCTAAAGTTGAACTTGTCATTGTATTTCGAACAGAAGAAAATTGTGAAATACCATTGTAGTTATATTTCATACTATCATTTCCTGTTTGAGGATCCAATGTCTCTGTACGAAAAAATTCTGTATTATTATCTTTTGAATACTTTACAAGATTGTCAATTTGTTTTAAATTTTTAGCATAGGAAGAACGACTAGCAAATACCCATTCTTTAGCAATGCCATCAACTTGGTAAAAGGCATTTAAAGAAACTTCAAAGCAAACAAAAGCTAATGTTGTAACAAAAAACACTTTCTTTGAAATAAAAGATTTAGTAAAAGTACCAAATATTAATAAGTAGGCTAGTAAAAATTCTAAAGTTAAAATAAAGTTTACAGGTCCTAAAAAATCATAATGTTTTCTAAAAACAAAAACTAAAATAAATCCAATGGATAAAATCGTGAAAGATATGATTAGATTCTTAAATTTAATTTGTTTAAGACGTTGTAAGGTTTCTGCTGCTAAAAAGATAATGAAAAGAGAGAAGAGCCAGGAATAGCGATGTAAAAACATATTAGGCGCGTGCATCCCTTGCCAAAACAAGTCTAATCTTTCAAGAGAAAAACTTGCAATAAATATTATAATTAGAAAAAAATAGGAAAGTTTCACGTGAAACTTAATCGATTTTAATGTAAAAAACAGGATAGCTAGCAATAGTGGAACTATTCCAACATAAATCATTGGAATGGATCCATATTTAGTTGTATCAAAGCTTCCAATAAAATTTTTAGCAAAAATATCTAAAAACCAAGTTTTTTCTGTAAACAGTCTATCAACTGAAGTTAATTTTTCTCCATGAGTTTTTAAATCCAAAAATGTTGGCAAAATCATAATTAGACTTGTGACGCCAGATAATATTGACACAATTGTAAAGTCTAAAAAAGTTTTAATTCTATTTTTAAAATCCCATGTTGTTTGAACAAAAAACCAAAAAATTAAAAATATTGCCATCATATATCCAAAATAGTAATTCTGGATAAAGAGAATTGACAAACTCGTAAAGTATAATACTCGATTTCTTTTTATGAGTAAAAGGTGTAAACCATAGAGAATTAGAGGAGCAATAATAAAGACATCTAGCCAAGTTTTGATTTCAATTTGACTAGTTGCAAAACTCATAAGAGAATAGCAGGTTGACAGCATTAAAATAAGAAAGTTTGGTATTTTTTTAAATATTCCTTTTAAACTGATAGCAGCTGTTAATCCAATTAATCCAAATTTAATCAAGGTAAAGAGATAGACAGCATCTGGCATATTTTCTAGATTGAAGAAATAAACAAAAGGAGATAAAAAACTTCCTAAATAGTAACTAGTCAAAGCATAAAAGTTTAAACCTAATCCACTTGTAAAGGTATAAAAAAGACTATCACTGCCATGAAGAATATTTCTAAGCGTAGTATCAAAGATAACATATTGATGAAAGCCATCTCCTAGTAAAGGAGATGTATCACTATTCCAATAAATACCTTGGGAAAGATATACAATGAACATAATTAAAAAAGGAATTAAAAATGCTGCAAAGTAAACCCAATAATTTTTAAAATAATTCTTTATTTTTTTCATAAACTATATATAGCTAAAAAGCGAATATTCATTCGCTTTTTAGTCTTTCCATAATTCTTTTACTTTTTGCTGAACTTCTTGATTTTCTAAGAATTCATCATAAGTTTCATCAATACGATCAATCACACCATTTTTAGATAACACAATAATATGATTTGCTAATGTTTGAATAAATTCATGGTCATGGCTAGCAAAAATAATGGACTCTTTGAAGTTTTTCAATCCATCATTTAAGCTGGAAATTGATTCCAAATCTAAGTGATTTGTTGGATCATCCAATACTAAGACATTGGATTTAAGCAACATCAATTTAGAAAGCATAACACGAACTTTTTCTCCACCTGACAAGACGTTTACAGACTTGTTAACCTCATCTCCAGAGAAAAGCATGCGCCCAAGAAAACCTCGGAGGAAAGTATTGTCATCTTCTTCTTTACTTGCAAATTGACGCAACCAATCAAGGATTGACTCACCACCAGCAAAATCACGAGAATTATCTTTAGGTAAATAAGATTGACTAGTTGTCACACCCCACTTGACAGTTCCTTCGTATTCAATATCTCCCATTAAAGCACGAATTAAGGCTGTTGTTTGAATATCGTTTTGACCAATCAAAGCTGTCTTGTCACCTGGACGTAAGATGAAACTGATATTATCCAGAATAGTTTCTCTGTCAATCTTGACAGAAAGATTTTCAACTGTCAAGAGGTCATTACCAATTTCACGTTCAGCTTTAAAGCTGATAAATGGGTATTTACGGCTAGATGGAACAATTTCTTCTAACTCTATTTTGTCAAGCATTTTTTTACGGGAAGTTGCTTGTTTTGATTTGGACGCATTGGCAGAGAAACGAGCAACGAACTCTTGAAGTTGTTTGATTTTTTCTTCTGCTTTGGCATTTCGGTCAGCGAGTAGCTTAGCCGCTAGTTCGCTTGATTCTTTCCAGAAATCATAGTTTCCGACATAGAGCTTGATTTTTCCAAAGTCAAGGTCGGCCATATGAGTGCAGACTTTATTTAAAAAGTGACGGTCGTGAGATACAACAATAACTGTATTGTCAAAATCGATAAGAAAGTCTTCTAGCCAAGTAATAGACTGAATATCAAGACCATTAGTTGGCTCGTCCAGAAGCAAGACATCGGGTTTACCAAAAAGGGCTTTTGCCAAGAGTACTTTAACCTTGTCCCCATTAGAGAGTTCACTCATATTTTGGTAGTGAAGATCTTCTGGAATATTTAGGTTTTGCAAGAGTTGAGAAGCTTCACTTTCTGCTTCCCAGCCACCTAGTTCAGCAAACTCTCCCTCAAGCTCAGCCGCACGAACACCATCTTCATCTGAAAAATCTGGCTTCATGTAGATAGCATCTTTTTCCTTCATGATACTGTAAAGTAGGTCATTTCCCATAATAACAACATCAATGACTCTTTCATCTTCGTAGTCAAAGTGATTTTGACGAAGAACTGAAAGACGTTCATTAGGACCTAATGAAATATGACCAGTTGTTGGTTCAATATCTCCAGCTAATATTTTTAAAAATGTTGATTTTCCAGCGCCATTAGCACCAATTAACCCATAGGTATTACCAGCTGTAAATTTGATGTTAACTTCATCAAATAATTTGCGGTCACTGAAACGTAATGAAACATCTGATACTGTAAGCAATATAATTCTCCTCTTTAATATAACTAGTACTATTTTACTAGAAAAATCATCATATTTCAAATAATTCAAGAAGAAACTCTTGTTTTTAATTGTAAAATTTTTGTCAACTTATTGTCAATTAAATTGACAAAGTTGTAAAAGTTATTTTTATATAGAAATTTATCCAATCTCCTTTCTCATTTTTATTGAAAATGTTATAATGAATTCAACATTAATTGAGGAGAAATAGATGACAAAGCCTATTATTTTAACAGGAGATCGGCCAACTGGAAAATTACATATTGGCCATTATGTAGGAAGTTTACGGAATCGAGTTCTTTTACAAAATGAAGGAAAATATGATTTATTTGTTTTTTTAGCTGATCAACAAGCCTTGACAGATCATGCTAAGGACCCACAAACAATTATTGAATCAATAGGGAACGTAGCTTTGGATTATTTAGCTGCTGGTTTGGATCCAGAAAAGGTTACTATTTTTATTCAGAGTCAAATTCCTGAACTTGCTGAATTAACAATGTACTACATGAATCTAGTCTCTTTAGCTCGGTTGGAAAGAAATCCAACTGTCAAGACAGAAATAGCTCAAAAGGGCTTTGGTCAAAGCATTCCTACAGGATTTTTGGTTTATCCAATTTCTCAGGCGGCTGATATTACAGCTTTTAAGGCGAATTATGTACCAGTTGGGACTGATCAAAAGCCAATGATTGAGCAAACTAGAGAAATTGTTCGTTCTTTTAACAATGCTTATCAAAAAGATGTCTTAGTTGAACCAGAAGGAATTTATCCTGAGAATGAAGCAGCAGGACGTTTACCAGGATTAGATGGAAACGCTAAAATGTCTAAATCATTAAATAATGGGATTTATTTAGCTGATGATATGGACACACTTAAGAAAAAAGTGATGGGAATGTACACAGATCCTAATCATATTAGGGTTGAAGATCCAGGCAAAATCGAAGGCAATATGGTTTTCCGTTATCTGGATGTCTTTGGAAGACCAGAAGATCAAGTAGAAATTGCTGCTATGAAAGAACATTATCAAAGAGGCGGCTTAGGAGATGTAAAAACAAAACGATATCTATTGGAAATTTTAGAAAGAGAGTTGGGCCCTATTCGTGAGCGTCGCATAGAGTTTGCTAAAGATATGGGACAAGTCTATGATATGCTTAGAAAAGGAAGTGAAAAAGCACGTCAAAAAGCTAGCCAAACTCTTTCTGAAGTGAAATCAGCTATGGGGATTAATTATTTTAATAGATGATTGACAAATCATAACAGAGTGGTATTATATTATAAATTAAGTTGGTCTAGAACATGGTTCTACTATATGGATGAAAATAGAAAAGAGGAAACTTCGAATGTCTAATTGGGACACTAAATTTTTGAAAAAAGGTTTTACCTTTGATGATGTATTGTTGATTCCAGCTGAAAGTCATGTGTTGCCTAACGATGCTGATTTAACTACGAAATTGGCAGATAATTTGACTTTAAATATCCCAATTATTACAGCAGCAATGGATACCGTAACAGAAAGTCAAATGGCCATTGCTATTGCGCGTGCAGGTGGTCTTGGAGTAATCCATAAAAATATGTCTATTGCGCAACAAGCAGACGAAGTTCGTAAGGTAAAACGTTCTGAAAATGGTGTTATTATTGATCCATTCTTCTTAACACCAGGACATACAATTGCTGAAGCAGATGAATTGATGGGACGTTATCGTATTAGCGGTGTTCCAGTTGTTGAAACATTAGAAAACCGTAAGTTGGTTGGTATATTGACCAATCGAGATTTACGTTTCATTTCTGATTTCAATCAACCTATTTCTAATCATATGACTAGCGAAAATTTGGTTACAGCTCCAGTTGGAACAGATTTAGAAACTGCTGAGCGTATTCTTCAGGAACATCGTATTGAAAAACTTCCTCTGGTTGATGAAGATGGTCGTCTTTCAGGTTTAATCACGATTAAAGATATTGAAAAAGTAATTGAATTTCCAAATGCTGCTAAAGATGAGTTTGGTCGTCTTCTAGTTGCTGGTGCGGTAGGTGTCACTTCAGATACATTTGAACGTGCAGAGGCTCTTTTTGAAGCAGGTGCTGATGCTATTGTTATTGATACAGCTCATGGACACTCTGCAGGAGTTTTGCGTAAGATTGCTGAAATTCGTGCTCATTTCCCAGACCGCACTTTGATTGCGGGTAATATTGCAACTGCTGAAGGTGCACGTGCTCTTTATGAAGCAGGTGTAGATGTCGTAAAAGTCGGAATTGGTCCTGGATCTATCTGTACAACCCGTGTGATTGCAGGTGTTGGTGTGCCTCAAGTAACTGCAATTTATGATGCAGCAGCGGTTGCGCGAGAATATGGTAAAACAATCATTGCTGATGGTGGAATTAAATACTCAGGTGATATTGTAAAAGCCCTTGCTGCAGGTGGAAATGCTGTTATGCTTGGATCTATGTTTGCTGGGACTGACGAAGCGCCAGGTGAAACTGAAATCTTCCAAGGACGTAAGTTTAAGACTTACCGTGGTATGGGATCAATAGCTGCGATGAAGAAAGGTTCAAGTGACCGCTATTTCCAAGGTTCTGTCAACGAAGCTAATAAGTTAGTTCCAGAAGGAATTGAAGGCCGTGTAGCATACAAGGGTGCTGCAGCAGATATTGTTTTCCAGATGCTTGGAGGAATCCGTTCTGGTATGGGTTATGTGGGAGCTGCAAATCTACAAGAACTACATGAAAATGCTCAATTTATTGAAATGAGTGGTGCAGGATTAAAGGAAAGTCATCCTCATGATGTTCAAATTACAAACGAAGCTCCTAATTATTCAGTTCAATAAAATAATGCACCATATATTGGTGCATTTTTATTTTAAAAAGATATGACTAATATTTACATTGTATGTAAAGAATGTAAAAATAGAGTTTACAATCCTGTAAACTCTATTTTATATTTCCATTTGAAATTTCAAAAATTTTGATATCTTTAGGTAGGTTTTTTAGGTGTTCTAAAGTAGTTGTGGTAATAAAAGTTTGTATTTCTTGAGAGATTGTCTCTAGCAATTTAAGTTGACGATCATTGTCAAGCTCACTCATTACATCGTCAAGAAGGAGAATAGGAGATTCTTTTGTTATATTTTCAATCAATTTGATTTCTGCTAATTTTAGAGAAAGTACCACACTTCTGTGCTGCCCCTGACTTCCATAATTAGCATCCATTTGGTTAATGAAGAAAGCTATATCATCTCGATGAGGGCCTACACCAGTATTTTGTTTAAATAAATCTCTTTTTCGATTTTTACTTAAGCTTAATCTAAAACTTTCTTCAATACTGTCAATATCTTGTAAAGGTACAGAGGATAGATAGTCAATCGTTAAAGTTTCTCTTTTTTGTGAGATATCAAGGTGTTTTTCCTGGGCGAATATTTCGAGTTTTTTTAAGAAGTCTAAGCGATGTTTGACCACACGACAACCATATTCAATAAGCTGTTCATCTAAAACAGATAGAAAATTCTCATCAATTTTTTGACTGTTCTTTAGATAAGAATTTCTTTGTTTAAGAACATGATTGTAATTGGAAAGATCTGATAGATAAAGAGGCTTGATTTGCCCCAATTCAATGTCTATAAATTTTCGTCTTAATGAAGGCGAACCTTTAATAAGTTGTAAATCTTCTGGCGCAAACAGAACAACATTCATTGTCCCAATATAGTCAGACAGTCTATTTTGCTTGAGATGGTTGATTTTAGTAATACGTCCCTTAGCTGTCAACTCGATGTCAAGAGGAATTGTTCCTGTCTTTTTTTCAAGGATACCTGATACTTTGAGATCTTTTTCTTGAAAATGAATAAAATCTTTATCTGATCTAGTTCGATGACTACGAGTCAATGCTAAGAAATAAATTGATTCTAGAATATTTGTTTTTCCTTGTGCATTTTGACCAAGAAAAACGTTTAGACCAGAGTGAAAGTTGATTTCCGCGTCTTGATAATTACGAAAATGTTTAAGAGTCAGTGATTTTAGCCACATATTATGTTCCTGGGAAGCGTACAGGAGCTTTTTTCTCTTGCTTTATACCTGTTTGCTTTCTGTTATTCTTTTCGGGAGTAGTATTTTTTTTAAGATTTTTATTCATTTCTTTAACCATGTTAGCAATGCGTTGTTTTTCAGCTGTTTCTTCTGTATGCCGAACTTTTTCGTCTGGACTTGGTTCAAGAATGGATAGAGTTAGGTTTTCTCTAGGAATCGTTATTTGGTCTCCAACTCGGACTTTTTTTCCTCGTCTTGTTTCTAATTCGCCATTGAAAAAAACATCATTTTCAGCTAAAAATGCCTTAATAGCACCGCCACTTTGGATTACTCCAACCTCTTTCAGGAGAGCTTGCAGTGTGATATATTCATCAAATAATTTATAATCCATATTTCACCTCAATCCTTGTCATTATACCATATTTTAAGACTGAAAGTGTATAAAATATCCAGAAAAGAAAACGTTTTAATCTGTTATAAGGAACACCAATTTCACATCATTTCGTGATATAATAGAATTCATATTAGGAAGCAAGAGGAACCTTATGGAATTAGCAAAAGGAGTCAATCTCCATTTTATTAAATCAACGAAATTTAAAACAAATAAAATAAAACTTCGTTTTTCTGCACCAATGAGTCCGGCTACTGTTGCTGAGCGAGTTTTGGTTTCTAGTATTTTAGAAACGGCAAATGCTGTTTATCCAACTTCTCAGCTATTTCGTGAGCGTTTAGCTAGTTTATATGGATCAAATTATTCAACCAGTGTTTCAAAAAGAGGTTTGGTTCATTATGTAGATATAAATGTTTCTTTTGTTAGGGATTCTTTTTTAAGTAGGAAAAACGCCCTAACAACGGAGATGGTTGAATTTATCAAAGCAAGTCTCTTATCTCCTTTAGTTGACCAGAAAGGTTTTGATTCCTCTATCTTTGAAATTGAAAAGAAAAATATTATTCATGAGTTGGAATCTGAAATAGAAAACCATTTTTACCACGCTCATTTGGAATTGAATAAGTTATTTTATTTAAGTGAAGAAATGCAACTTCCTCGGGTCTCAAGACTTGACTTAATGAAACAAGTGACACCTGAGACTAGTCTTGCAGTTTTTCAAAAAATGCTGAAGGAAGATAAGATTGATATCTTTTTTATCGGTGATTTTAATGAAGTGGCTATGCAGGAACAATTTTCTCAATTTGGCTTCACGGATCGTGAACAGGATTTACTATTGGATTATCAGCAACCTTTTTCAAAAATTTTACGAGAAGGGATTGAACAAAAAGAAGCTAATCAATCCATTTTAGAAATGGGGTATCATTTCCCTATTCAATATGGAGATACTAGTCATATTCCTTTGATTGTAATGAATGGTCTTCTGGGTGGTTATGCACACTCTAAATTATTTGTAGAAGTTCGTGAGAAAGCTAGTCTGGCCTATACTGTTTCTAGCACTATGGACATTTTTTCAGGAATGTTACGAGTATATGCTGGTATTGATAGAAAAAATCGTAATAAAGCTATGACTTTAATTAATCGACAAGTAGCTGATCTAAAAAGAGGAAAATTTTCTGAAGAAGAGCTTCAACAGACAAAAAATATGCTTAAGAACAGTGCTCTCTTATCTCAAGATCGTCAAAATTCTTTACTAGAAACAACTTATTTGTCGGCTGTTTTAGGCAAGAAATTTTTAGCAGTCGATGAGTGGTTAGAAGTTATGGAAAATGTTAAGAAGGAAGATATTGTTTTAGCAGCGAATACCTTGAAACTTCAAGCGATGTACTTTATGGAAGGGAAATAATGCAGAATTTAGCGCTGAAAAAAATAGAATATACAGCTATTGGAGAAAGTCTTTATCGGGTAATTTTACCAAATGGATTGCGACTTTTTTTACTTCCTAAAACAAATTTTCATGAGACATATGGTATTATGACAGTGAATTTTGGGTCAGTGGATACTTATTTTGTACCAAGAGGGACCAAGCAAGCTATCCATTATCCAGCTGGAATTGCTCATTTTTTAGAACATAAATTATTTGAAGATGAAAATGGCAATGACTTATTACAGGAATTTGTAGATTTAGGAGCAGAAAGTAACGCCTTTACTAGTTTTACAAAGACAAGTTATCTTTTTTCAACAACTGAGAATGTAGAAGAATGTTTGGAATTGCTACAGGACTTGATTGGGGAAGCTTATTTTACAGAAGAATCTGTACAGAGAGAACAAGGAATTATCCAGCAAGAAATAGAAATGTACCAGGATAATCCAGATTATCGTTTGTTTTTTAGCGCTTTAGCAAATCTATACCCAGGTACAGCTCTGGCACAAGATATAGCTGGGAATCGCGAGTCGATTGCTGAAATCACAGTGGAAGATTTGGATGAAAACTTTGAAACTTTTTACCATCCGTCTAATATGAGTTTATTTTTAGTTGGAAATTTTGATCTGGATAAAACGGTAGCTACTATTAGTGAACAACAAAATTCGTATGAAATAGAGGATGAAAAATCATCCATCAAAAGGCGTTCATTAAAATTATCTCCTGTAGTTCCAACTGCTAGTATGAGGATGGAAGTCAGCCGACCTAAATTAGCTGTTGCTATGCGAGGAAATGACAAAATTTCAAAGAGAAAATTATTTCGCTATAAACTTATTTTGAAATTATTATTTGATATGATGTTTGGCTGGACTTCTAAACGTTATCAAAAAATGTATGAAAATGGGAAAATTGATGCTTCTTTGACTCTGGAAGTTGAAGTAGAAGAACGCTTCCACTTTGTTATGCTGACGATGGATACCCAGGAGCCAGTAGCCCTATCTCATCAAATCCGTACAGCAATTAAAGAATTCGCTCAAGATATGGATGTAACTGAAGAGCATTTAGATATTGTTAAAAGTGAAATGTATGGTGATTTGATGCATGGTCTAAATTCGTTAGAATATATGGCAACGCAGTATGAAACTCTTATAGATGGAGAAAATCTTTTTGACTTGCCAAAAATTTTACAGGATATTCACTTAGAAGATATTTTAGAAGTTGGTCATGAGTTTATTGATCACTGTGACATGATAGATTTTACAATTTTTCCAAAATAATCCTAACAAAAGAAGAGAAAAATTTGGTACAATAGTCTGTAAAAAAATGATAGAAGATGTTTTCAGAAAAGAGGATATAAAACATAAAAAATGAAACAAAGATCTAGTCCCTAGTATTATCTTTGTAAGGCTGATTCATGTTATTGGCTATGAAATCTAGATTTTATAAATATGATAAACTTTAAAGCTTGTGACATCTGGCTTGGGCACAGCTTTTTCTAGTATTTTTTAGAGGAATTTGAACGTATGAGAAAGAAAACGATAGGTGAGGTACTGAGGTTAGCTCGAATTAATCAGGGACTAAGCCTAGAAGATTTACAACAAAAAACAGATATTCAGTTAGATTTATTAGAGGCTTTAGAAGCAGATGATTTTGATAAACTACCTAGTAGTTTTTATGCCAAATCTTTTCTCCGTAAATATGCTTGGGCAGTAGACTTAGACGAAAAAATCATTTTAGACGCCTACGAATCAGGTAGTATGGTTACTTATGATGAAGTAGATGTTGATGAAGAAAATATGGGGAGAAGAAGAAGCAACAGACAAAAAACATCTTATTTGCCACTTTTCTATTTTTCTGTCATATCGTTGGCAATCATTGCCTTTGTAACTTACTATGTCTGGCAATATGTTAATCAGATGGAAACGGAAACGGAGAATTCAGCTTCTTCTAGTTACAGTGTGGTTAAAAGCGAAGGATCTTCAGAGGCCACTTCAACTAGCTCTAATCAGACGAGTTCTTCCTCAACTACATCATCTAGTAGCAATGCTTTGACAGTTTCTGGTAGTGGACAGAATCTTACAGCTACTTATTCTGGGGCAAAAGATCCTGTAACCATCAAATTATCCGTCACATCTGCAACTAGTTGGGTCAGTGTGTCAGGAACAGATTTGGACAATGGGGTTGTTTTATCTCCAGAAAATCCAAGTGTAACAACTACTGTGTCTCCTGGTTCATCTACAGTTATCACCTTAGGTGTTGTAGAGGGTGTAACGGTCTCTGTAAACGATCAGATTATTAATACTTCTGAAATCAATACCCAATCGGGAACGATTACTTTAACAATCAATAATTGAGAATGCTTATGAAAAAAGAAAATATTCCAAATGCATTGACGCTCCTGAGAGTGGCGTTAATCCCAATTTTTATTCTATTACTAACCCTTGGTTCATCTAAGACTGCTCATGTCATTGCTGCGATTATCTTTGCGGTGGCCAGCATTACTGATTATTTGGATGGATATTTAGCTCGTAAATGGAAAGTTGTTACTAATTTTGGGAAGTTTGCTGATCCGATGGCAGACAAACTTTTAGTTATGTCAGCATTTATCATGCTGATTGAAATGAAAATGGCACCTGCCTGGGTGGTAGCTGTGATAATTTGTCGAGAATTAGCTGTGACCGGATTGCGTCTTTTATTGGTAGAGACGGGAGGAACTGTTTTAGCTGCAGCGATGCCCGGTAAGATTAAAACATTTACACAGATGTTTGCTATTATCTTCCTACTAATCCATTGGACGCTTTTAGGACAAATCTGTCTGTATATCGCTTTAATCTTTACAATATATTCTGGTTATGACTATTTCAAAGGGAGCGCCTATCTCTTTAAAGATACCTTTAAATAAATGATGAAAAATATTATCGAAGTACACAACCTCAAATATAAATACGATAACGATGCTGAAGAATACATTTTAAATGATGTAACGTTTCACGTGAAACAAGGTGAATGGTTGTCCATTGTCGGTCATAATGGGAGTGGTAAATCGACTACGATTCGTTTGATTGATGGCCTTTTAGAAGCTGAAAGTGGAGAAATTTTTATCTTAGGTGATCAACTGACTCCAGAAAATGTTTGGGAAAAACGTCGTCATATTGGAATGGTTTTTCAAAATCCAGACAATCAATTTGTTGGAGCAACTGTAGAAGACGATGTGGCTTTTGGTTTGGAAAATCAGGGAATGGACCATGAGACTATGGTTGAGCGAGTAAATGAAGCGCTTGAGATCGTAGGGATGCAAGACTTTAAAAATCGAGAACCAGCTCGTCTTTCAGGAGGGCAGAAACAGAGGGTTGCTATCGCAGGAATAGTGGCTCTTCGTCCGGATATTATTATTTTGGATGAAGCGACTAGTATGTTGGATCCAGAAGGACGTTTAGACCTGATTCAAACAGTGAAACGCATCAAAGATGAGAATCAAATGACGGTCATTTCGATTACACATGACTTGGATGAAGTTGCACTTAGTGACCGTGTTTTGGTCATGAAAAAAGGAAAAGTAGAATCAAGCAGTACAGCTAGAGAGCTGTTTTCAAGATCAGATTTACAGGAATTAGGACTTGATGAACCCTTTTCAAATCAAGTCAAGGCAACCTTGAATGAAGATTTTGATTTGCCAGCTGACTATCTAACAGAAAAAGAATTGCAGGAATCTTTATGGGAATTACTTTAAAGAATGTTAGTTATACTTATCAAGCAGGCACACCATTTGAAGGGCCTGCCCTTTTTGATGTGAATTTGGAAATTAAAGATGGCTCTTACACTGCTCTAATTGGTCATACTGGTAGTGGAAAATCTACTATTTTGCAACTTTTAAATGGCTTGTTGACACCTTCTGTAGGAAGTGTCACTGTTAATGATATAGAAATTACAGCTACTTCTGTTAATAAAGACATAAAGCAAGTAAGAAAAAAAGTTGGTTTGGTGTTTCAATTTGCAGAAAGCCAGGTTTTTGCAGAAACAGTCTTAGATGATGTGGCTTTTGGTCCTCAAAATTTCGGAGTTTCTAAAGAAGAAGCGGAACGTTTGGCGCGTGAAAAACTTCTTTTGGTGGGAATTTCTGAGGACTTGTTCTCACGTAGTCCTTTTGAGCTTTCAGGAGGACAAATGAGACGGGTAGCCATTGCTGGAATCCTAGCAATGGAACCTGAAGTTTTAGTACTTGATGAGCCGACAGCTGGGTTAGATCCAGCAGGTCGTAAGGAACTAATGGAAATATTCCAAGGTTTACATGAGGATGGTATGACTATTGTGCTGGTAACTCATTTGATGGATGACGTGGCAAATTTTGCTGATACTGCGTATGTTCTGGAGAAGGGACATTTAGTGAAAAGTGGTTCTCCAAAGGATATCTTTCAGGATGTGGAATTTATGGAAAAAATCCAACTGGGAGTCCCTAAGATTACAAAATTTGCTCAAGGTCTGGTAGAAAAAGGTTTAAACTTGCCTAATTTACCGATTACAATTACTGAATTTAAGGAGATACTGCATGGATAAGATGATTTTAGGGCGGTATATTCCGGGTAATTCTCTGATCCACCGTTTGGATCCTAGAAGTAAACTATTATCTATGTTCTTGTTTGTTTTAATTATTTTTTGGGCAAATAATTTAGCAACAAACCTTTTGCTTTTTGTTTTTACATTTTTTTTAGTTTTTCTTTCTAGAGTCCCTATTGGATTTTTTGTAAAAGGTCTCCAATCTATGCTTTTCTTGGTTGCCTTTACGACTGTTTTTCAGCTCTTATTTACTACAGCGGGAAATACTCTTGTCCAATTTTCCTTTATTCGCATTACAGATATAGGCTTAGCACAAGCAGGCATTATTTTTAGTCGATTCGTTTTGATCATTTTTTTCTCAACATTGCTCAGTTTGACTACAATGCCTTTAAGTTTGGCGGATGCGGTAGAAGCTCTCTTAAAACCTCTGACTGTTTTTAAATTCCCAGTGCATGAAGTAGGCTTGATGTTATCAATGAGTTTGCGATTTGTACCAACCTTAATGGATGATACTGTTCGAATTATGAACGCTCAGCGAGCTCGAGGAGTGGATTTTGGTGAAGGAAATATTGTACAAAAAGTGAAATCCATTATACCGATTTTGATTCCTTTATTTGCTTCTAGCTTTAAAAGAGCAGATGCTTTAGCTATTGCAATGGAAGCGCGTGGTTATCAAGGAGGAGATCAAAGAAGTCGCTATAGACAGTTAAAGTGGCAAAATAAAGATTCCTATGCGATTCTTGTCTTATTAATTTTAGGAGCTATATTATATTTGCTAAAAAATTAATGTCAAGTCTAGGTTTTGTGTTAATTTCACATATTATTTAAAATTAATATGTAGAAATACGATGGATAAGGCAATGTTGGTGTTTAAATAAAATACATTTGTAATTTTTGTAATCCTATTTTAAATAACCTGTAATATTTAAAGTGTATGATGGAACTATCAGTGAAAAGGAGAACCAGAATTATAATGAAATTACAACCAATGAAAGGTGCCTTCGCATTTGTTGCTACAGCAGCTACCCTATTTTTGACAGGAGTTGTAGCTAAGGCAGACACATATACAGTAAAAGCTGGCGACACCTTGTCAAAAATTGCAAAAGAAAAATCTACAACCGTTGAAAGCTTAATTAAATTAAACAAGCTTGAAAATCCAGATTTAATTTTTGAGAATCAAGTGCTAGAACTTGGTGATACAAAAGCTAATAAAAAGGCACCTGCTGTTGCTGCAGCACCAGGACCAGCTACACAAACTAATCAAGTGGCACCTGCACCAGTGGCAACTATTACAGTTCCTGCACCATCAGCTAACTATTCTACCTATAATTCTACACCTGTTCTTGCTAATGGTAATACAGCAGGTGAGACTGGTACTTACGCAGCGGCTCGTATGGCTGAGTTGACAGGAGTTTCTGCTTCAACTTGGGAAGCAATTATTGCTCGTGAATCAAATGGTCAAGTAAACGCCTATAATGCTTCAGGTGCTAGTGGCTTGTTCCAAACAATGCCAGGATGGGGTTCTACAGCAACTGTTGAAGATCAAATCCAATCTGCATACAACGCCTATAATGCTCAAGGTTTATCAGCTTGGAATTATTAATATAAAATTAAAAACGGCTCAAAGCCGTTTTTTTATGTTATAAAAATCAATAGGTTGACACATTTGTCAATCTATTTTATTCTCCAAATATCTCTTTTGAAAGTCTGCGACCTGTAGGTGTTGTAGCTAAACCGCCTTCAGCCGTTTCTCGGAATGCAGTTGGCAGACTTGACCCTACTTGATACATGGCGTCAATGACTTCGTCAACAGGAATTTTAGATTCGATTCCAGCAAGAGCCATATCAGCTGCAATAAAAGCGTAACTGGCTCCCATAGCATTTCGCTTGACACATGGCACTTCTACTAGGCCAGCCACAGGGTCACAAATTAACCCCAGCATGTTTTTGATGACAAAACAAATAGCTTGACTGGCTTGAAAAGGTGAACCTCCAGCAGCCAGAACTAAAGCAGCTGCACTCATAGCAGAAGCAGAGCCAACCTCAGCTTGACAGCCACCTTCAGCGCCTGAAATTGAGGCGTTATTGGCAATGACCAGGCCGAAAGCACCTGCAGCTAATAGAAAGTTTAGCTGTTCTTCTTCTGAGAGTCCTAATTTTTCAATAGCAGATGTAAGAACAGCTGGCAGACAGCCAGCACTACCGGCAGTTGGTGTTGCACAAACCAAGCCCATTTTAGCATTATGCTCATTGACAGCAATAGCATTTTTTGCTGCTGTCAGTACAGTGTGATCTGACAATGTTTTTCCAGATTGGATATAGTGGTCAAGTTTTGCTGCATCTCCGCCAGTCAATCCGCTGCGAGACTTGCTTTCATCAAGTCCAAGAAGGACAGAGGCTTTCATGACTTCTAGATTGCGACCCATTAATCTCAAGACTTCATCTCTTTCGCGACCAGTCAATTCATACTCAGTAGCAATCATTAGTTCTGCAACATTTCCTTGGTAATCCAAGTCAGCTTGCTCTACTAATTCTTTTATAGAATAAAACATATTTTCTCCTACTTAAAGAAATTTACATTATGCAGATGAGGAATGTTTCGAATTTCTTCGACAGCTTCTTCACAGCTACGGCTATCCACTTCAATAATCATTATTGCTTTCTCGCCAGCTTTTTCACGTGTGACATTCATTTGAGCAATGTTGATATTGTAGCGTGAGAGGGCCTCGGTAACGTGAGCAATCATACCAGGGACATCTTGATGAACAATAATAATAGTAGGTGTGTTCATACTGAGGGAAACTGAAAAACCATTCAGCTCTATTACTTGAATATTGCCCCCTCCAATGGATACCCCAGTAACACTAATTGTTTTATGATCGTTTTTTATTGTAATTTTCGTTGTATTGGGATGTGGAGCATTACTATCTTTTTGAATAGACCAGACAACTTTGATACCCCGTTTATGGGCTATTTCTAGACTATTGGGAATCTCTGGATCATCCGTATCCATTCCTAAGATTCCTGCTACAAGAGCTAAATCAGTTCCGTGTCCTCGATATGTTTTAGCAAAAGAATTAAAAAGCTGAAATTCCACTTCAGTAGGTTCATCGTTAAATATAGAATAGACTATTTTTCCAATACGAACGGCTCCTGCTGTATGGCTACTAGATGGTCCAATCATTACAGGGCCAATAATATCAAAAACAGATTGAAATCTTAATGATGACATGATTTCTCCTCGTGTAAAGTTCTATCTTCATTATAACAAAGTTAGGGGGTATCTGCTTCATTTTTAAATAAAAAATTATAAAATAACAAATCCTATAAATTAGGATAATCATTTGAAAGTCAAAATAAAATTTCTTATTTTAAGCCTTTTATAAGCTTTCTTTTTCTAATTTAAACAATTTTGTAACATTTATCATATACTTTAAAAATAGAGGTAACATAGAATCTGTATGATAGGAGTATAGCAAAATGATAGATATGAGACCAAGAAAAAATCATGAATTTTTTTGTATCTCGTTTTGCTAGTTACAAGAAAAGGAGAATAAAATGCAAGTACAGACATTTTTTAAAAATAAAAGAAATACAGTAAAAACAGGTTTAGTAAGCTTAGCAGCTTTAGCTTTATTCCTACCAGTAATAGTAAACGCTGATAGTTATACCGTGAAGTCAGGAGATACACTTTCTGCTATTGCGTCAGCTAATAATACAAGTGTTGAAAAGCTAGCTGAACTGAATAAAATTTCTGATGTAAATCTTATCCATGTTGGACAAGTCCTAGAAGTAGGAGAACAGAAGGAAAACAAGACAGAAACTGCACCAACTACAACAACGCCTGAGACTAATAATACGAGTACAAACACAGCAAATGCTTCTTCAGGTTTAAGTGCGGAAGATGCAGAAGCTAAAGAATTTATCGCTCAAAAGGAATCAAGTGGTAGTTACACTGCTCAAAACGGTCAATATTATGGTCGATATCAATTAACCATTACATACTTGAATGGAGATCTCTCGCCTGAAAATCAAGAAAAAGTGGCGAATGAATATGTAACAAGTCGATACGGTTCATGGTCAGCTGCTAAAAACTTTTGGTTAGCAAATGGATGGTATTAAAAGGAAACTCTCAATTTTGAGAGTTTTTCTTTACACTATTGTAAACATTCTTGACAAAAAGTTAACTGGGCTAGTAGAAGGAAGCATTCTCTATTTGTTTGTTCTTATAAAAATTTCGTGCTATAATAGAGCTTGCTCAAGCGACCTTCAATCGTTGAAAGCACAGCACGACCTTCAATCGTGAAATAACGAAAAGATGGGAGAACACAATGAGTGATAACTCTAAGACTCGTGTCGTTGTTGGTATGAGCGGAGGTGTCGATTCATCAGTAACCGCCTTGCTATTAAAAGAGCAAGGTTATGATGTAATTGGCATCTTCATGAAAAACTGGGACGACACAGATGAATTTGGTGTCTGTACAGCTACAGAAGACTACAAGGATGTGGCAGCTGTTGCAGACCAGATTGGCATTCCTTACTACTCTGTCAACTTTGAGAAAGAGTACTGGGATCGCGTTTTTGAATACTTCTTGGCGGAATACCGAGCTGGTAGGACTCCAAATCCAGATGTCATGTGTAACAAGGAAATCAAGTTTAAAGCTTTCCTTGACTATGCCTTGACACTAGGTGCAGATTATGTTGCAACGGGTCACTATGCTCAGGTGAAGAGAGACCAAGATGGTCTAGTACATATGTTACGTGGTAAGGATAACAATAAGGATCAGACTTACTTCCTAAGCCAACTGTCACAGGAACAACTGCAAAAAACCATGTTCCCTCTGGGGCATTTAGAAAAACCAGAAGTTCGAGCAATTGCTGAAAGAGCTGGTTTAGCTACGGCCAAGAAAAAAGATTCGACAGGTATTTGCTTCATTGGTGAGAAGAATTTTAAAGAATTTCTGAGTCAATATTTACCCGCTCAGCCAGGTCGTATGATGACCTTGGAAGGCCGAGATATGGGCCAGCATGCTGGGTTGATGTATTATACTATTGGCCAGCGAGGTGGTCTTGGAATTGGAGGTCAGCACGGGGGAGATAATGAACCTTGGTTTGTAGTTGGAAAAGACCTCAGCAAAAATATTCTTTATGTAGGTCAAGGTTTTTATCATGACAACTTAATGTCAACCAGCCTTGACGCTAGTCAGGTTCATTTCACAAAAGAAATGCCAGAAGAATTTACTATGGAATGTACAGCTAAGTTCCGTTATCGTCAGCCAGATTCTAAGGTGACAGTTACTGTAAAGGGTGACAAGGCAGTTGTCAACTTTGATCAACCTCAAAGGGCAGTTACACCAGGTCAAGCAGTCGTCTTCTATGATGGCGATGAGTGCCTAGGTGGGGGCTTAATTGACAGAGCTTATAAGAATGGTCAAGTCTTGCAGTACATTTAGATTGACAATTCAGTACAATCTGCTAAAATAAGATAAGCAATACCTATGATGGTCAAAGCTCATGGATGTTGCAGGCTTTTTTGTCCTGCACTTCTGGAGACTTGGCCTTTTTTGGTGAAAAAAACGAAGGAAAAAGAAATGTCACACAATTTTACTGAAAGTTATGATATTATCGTGATTGGAGCGGGGCACGCTGGAGTTGAGGCTTCTTTAGCTGCTAGTCGAATGGGTTGCAAGGTTCTTTTAGCAACCATCAATATTGAGATGCTGGCCTTTATGCCTTGTAATCCCTCTATCGGAGGGTCTGCTAAAGGGATTGTTGTCCGTGAAGTAGATGCATTGGGCGGAGAAATGGCCAAGAATATTGACAAGAGCTATATCCAGATGAAAATGCTTAATACCGGCAAAGGCCCTGCAGTTCGTGCTCTTAGGGCCCAGGCGGATAAAGAGCTTTATTCCAAAGAAATGCGGAAGACTGTTGAAAATCAAGAAAATCTGACTCTGCGGCAAACCATGATTAATGAAATCTTGGTAGAAGATGGTAAGGTCATTGGGGTTAAAACGGCGACCCATCAGGAGTATGCGGCTAAAGCTGTTATTGTAACAACTGGAACAGCCTTGCGGGGAGAAATTATCATTGGTGATCTCAAGTATTCATCTGGCCCAAACCATAGCTTAGCAGCAATTCCTTTAGCCGATAATCTGCGTGATCTAGGTTTTGAAATTGGTCGTTTTAAAACTGGAACGCCACCGCGTGTTAAGGCGTCATCTATCAATTATGATGTGACCGAGATTCAGCCAGGTGATGAAAAGGCCAATCATTTCTCCTATACGTCTCGTGATGAGGACTATGTGAAAGATCAAGTGCCTTGCTGGTTGACTTACACCAATGCGGAAAGTCATGAAATTATCCAAAACAACCTGCATCGGGCTCCTATGTTTTCTGGTATCGTTAAGGGTGTGGGACCTCGCTATTGCCCGTCAATCGAGGATAAGATTGTCCGTTTTGCGGATAAGGAACGCCATCAGCTTTTCTTAGAACCTGAGGGTCGTGATACGGAAGAAGTTTATGTGCAGGGGTTGTCAACTAGTTTGCCAGAAGATGTGCAGAAGGACTTGGTTCACTCTATCAAGGGTCTAGAAAATGCTGAGATGATGCGGACAGGTTATGCCATTGAGTACGATATGATTATGCCTCACCAGTTGCGGGCAACCTTGGAAACCAAGAAAATTTCTGGGCTCTTTACAGCAGGTCAGACAAACGGAACTTCTGGTTATGAAGAAGCCGCTGGCCAAGGGATTATTGCTGGGATTAATGCGGCCTTGAAGATCCAAGGTAAGCCAGAGTTGATCTTGAAGCGTAGCGATGGTTACATTGGGGTCATGATTGATGATTTGGTCACCAAGGGAACCGTAGAACCTTATCGCCTCTTGACTAGCCGAGCTGAGTACCGTTTGATTCTCCGCCATGACAATGCCGATATGCGTTTGACAGAGATGGGACGAGAAATTGGTCTGGTAGATGATGAGCGCTGGGCTCGTTTCGAGATTAAAAAGAATCAATTTGACAATGAAATGAAGCGTTTGGAATCTATCAAACTAAAACCTGTCAAGGAAACAAACGCTAAAGTAGAAGAGCTTGGCTTTAAGCCTCTAACGGATGCAGTAACTGCCAAAGAATTTATGCGACGGCCAGAAGTATCTTACCAAGATGTGGTTCAATTCATTGGTCCAGCAGCAGAAGAGCTTGATGAGAAGATTATCGAGCTGCTTGAGACAGAGATTAAGTACGAAGGCTATATTTCTAAAGCACTCGATCAGGTTGAAAAGATGAAGCGTATGGAAGAGAAGCGGATTCCAGCTAATATTGACTGGGATGATATTGACTCGATTGCGACAGAAGCAAGACAGAAGTTTAAGAAAATCAATCCAGAAACAATTGGTCAGGCGAGTCGTATTTCTGGTGTCAATCCAGCAGATATTTCTATTTTGATGGTTTATTTGGAAGGAAAAGCACGTAGTATTTCGAAAAATAAAGAAAAACAAAACCACGTTTGATAAAAAACGTGGTTTTTACACTATATTTACAACGTTGTAAATATAGTGTAAACAATAATTGCCTGATATGGATTGAGTTTAAAAGCTTGTAAAAAAGAACTTTTAATTATTAAACATGACTAAATAACTAGCTTTCTTGAGTGGATTCACCAATATGTTTACTTTGCTGTAAAATTGTTTTACAACTATGACAACAAACAATTAACTAGAGGATGATGCAATCCATCGAGAAATAATTACTAAGTTTACAAAAAGTTTAAACATCACAAATAAGCTTAGAACCAGTAGAAACTCGCTTTTTTCTTGAATTTATGGTAAAATGGCGGATAAGAGGTTTGTGATGAAAAAATTTCATTTTGCCCCAATTCACTTTGTAATGCTGGGCGTTATTTCTTTTGGAATCTTAGCAGTTTTACTGCGAGCGTTTGGTGAAGGAACGCTTGTTTTGCTTGCTGCCTTCTTGGTGGTGGCCTTTTTGGTTTCCCTTCTAATTTATCAACAAAAATTTTTTGAAACAGCTGAATTTGAACAAATTCAGTATGTCAATCACCATGCAGAAAATAGTTTAGCGTCTTTACTAGACAAAATGCCCGTTGGAGTTATTAAAATTAAAGAAGAAACTGGCGAAGTTGAGTGGTTTAATCCCTATGCTGAGTTGCTTTGTACAACAGAAGATGGGGATTTTGATACACAAATGCTGCAGCAGATGATGGAGACAGGTTTAGAAGGTTCTGGTCGCTACATGACAATTGGTGACAAGAAATATTCGATTTATCTGGATCGTTCCTCTAATGTTTTCTACTTTTTTGATGCTTCTAATGAGTATGATGCAACTGCAGAATTAGCAACTACACGACCTGTTATTGGTATTATATCTGTTGATAACTATGATGATTTAGAAGATGTTGTATCAGATTCCGATATCAGCCAGATTAATAGTTTTGTTGCCAATTACATTGCAGAATTCTCTGATCGCCATCGGATGTTTTATCGTCGTGTAGGTATGGACCGTTTTTATCTGTTTACAGATTTTACAGTACTAGATCAATTAATGCAGGATAAATTTTCAGTTATTGATCAATTTAGAATCGAGGCCAAGAATCGTGAAATTCCTCTGACTCTCAGTATGGGCTTTGCTTATGGGGATGGGGACCACGATCAAATTGGTAAAACGGCTTTGTTAAATCTAAACCTAGCTGAGGTTCGTGGAGGAGATCAGGCTGTTGTAAAAGAAAATGCTGATGGCAAGAATCCTATCTTCTTTGGAGGTGGCTCTGCTGCAGCTGTGAAACGTACACGTACACGTACTCGGGCCATGATGACAGCTATTTCGGATAAAATCCGTAGTGTTGATCAAGTTTTTGTTGTAGGTCATAAGAATTTGGATATGGATGCCTTGGGTTCGGCAGTTGGAATGCAACTTTTTGCAAGCAATTTAATTGATAAGACGTATGTTGTCTATGATCAGTATCAAATGGCTGCAGATATTGAGAGAGCTGTCAATAAACTCCAAGACGAAGGTCAGACTAATTTGGTAACTGTTGCAGAAGCTATGACGATGGTGACGGGAAACTCCTTACTCATTATGGTTGACCATTCTAAGCTCAGCTTGACCCTATCTAAGGATTTTTATAAACAGTTTTATCAGACTATTGTAATTGATCATCATCGACGGGATGATGACTTCCCAGAAAATGCTGTCATTACTTATATTGAAAGTGGAGCCAGCAGTGCTAGTGAGCTTGTGACGGAATTGCTTCAGTTCCAAAATTCTAAGAAAAATAGATTAAGTAAGATGCAAGCCAGTGTTTTGATGGCTGGAATGATGTTGGATACTAAGAATTTCACATCTCGCGTTACTAGTCGGACATTTGATGTGGCTAGTTATTTACGGACACGGGGCAGTGATAGTGTGACCATTCAAGATATTTCTGCAACTGATTTTGATGAATATCGGGCGGTCAACGAGCTGATCCTACGAGGAAATAAGATATTACCAAACGTCATTGTAGCTAGTGGACCAGAAGATAAGAGTTATCAGACGGTCGCAATCAGTAAGGCGGCGGACACCATGCTTGCTATGTCAGGTATTGAGGCAACCTTTGTTGTAAGTAAAAATACGCAAGGTTATGTTTCGATTTCAGCTCGAAGTCGCAGTAAGATTAATGTCCAACGTATTATGGAAAATATGGGTGGTGGTGGCCACTTTAATCTAGCAGCTGCTCAGATTAAAGATCTTACGGTTGCAGAGGTTACCCGGAAATTAAACCAAGAAATTATTGATGAAGTGATCAAAAAAGAAGAGGAGATAGTAGAATGAAAGTAATCTTTTTAGCAGATGTGAAAGGTAAGGGGAAAAAAGGGGAAGTAAAAGAAGTTCCTACAGGATATGCTCAAAACTTTTTGATTAAGAAAAACCTAGCAAAAGAAGCAACTGCTCAAGCTATTGGTGAGTTGCGGGGGAAACAGAAATCTGAAGAAAAAGCTCATGCTGAATTAGTGGCAGAAGCTCAAGCAATTCAGGCCAAATTAGCAGAAGAAGCGACTTTGGTTGAATTTACTGAAAAAGTTGGTCCGGACGGTCGGACATTTGGCTCTATTACCAGCAAAAAAATTGCCGAAGAGTTAGAAAAACAATTTGGTATTAAGTTGGACAAACGCAATATCAAAGTGGATTCACCGATTCGTTCAGTAGGTCTGATTGATGTTCCAGTGAAGATTTACCAAGATATCACAGGTGTCATCAATCTGCGTGTCAAGGAAGGATAAGTAAATAGGGGAGAGAGGAGTTCTTTATGGCAGAGATTGATGAATTACGAGCACAGCCTCAAGATATTTTAGCTGAGCAGTCTGTTCTGGGAGCTATTTTTCTTGATGAGAGCAAGCTCGTTTTCGTTCGTGAATATATCGAGCCAGCTGACTTCTTTAAGTATGCCAATCGTTTGATTTTCAAAGCCATGATTGATTTGGCTGATCGTGGTGATGCGATTGATGCGACGACTGTTCGCAATATTCTAGATAGCCAGGATGATTTACAAAACATTGGTGGACTCAGCTATTTGGTTGAAGTGATTAACTCAGTGCCAACCTCTGCCAATGCAGAATATTATGCTAAAATCGTAGCTGAAAAAGCTATTTTGCGTCGCTTAATTGCTCGGTTGACAGACTCTATCAATCAAGCTTACGATGGAGCCAGCCCAGCAGATGAAATTATTGCTGGGGCGGAGAAGGCGCTCATTGATGTCAGTGAGAATGCCAACCGTAGTGGTTTTAAAAATATTAAGGATATCCTAAATATCAACTTTGAAAATTTGGAAGTTCGTTCCCAGCAAACTTCTCATATTACGGGGATTGCGACCGGCTATCCTGAGTTGGATAAGATGACTACAGGTTTACATGAGGAAGAATTGATTATCTTGGCAGCACGTCCTGCGGTCGGAAAAACTGCTTTTGCCCTTAACATTGCTCAGAATATTGGGACCAAACTAGATAAGACTGTCGCTATTTTCTCTCTGGAAATGGGGGCAGAGAGCTTGGTGGACCGGATGTTAGCTTCTGAAGGAGTTATTAATTCGCATTCTATCCGTACAGGACAACTAAGCGATGAAGAATGGCAGAAAGTAACCATCGCTCAAGCAAATCTGGCACAAGCCAGCATTTATATTGATGATACACCAGGGATTCGGATTACAGAAATTCGCTCGCGGGCGAGAAAGTTGGCTCAAGAAACAGGCAATTTAGGACTGATTTTGATTGACTACCTGCAGTTGATCACAGGAACCGGACGAGAAAATCGTCAGCAAGAGGTATCAGAAATCTCTCGTCAGCTGAAGATTTTGGCCAAAGAATTAAAAGTACCGGTGATCGCACTGAGTCAGCTTTCTCGTGGAGTAGAGCAACGGCAAGATAAACGACCAGTGCTGTCTGATATCCGGGAATCTGGATCTATCGAGCAGGATGCGGATATCGTAGCCTTTCTTTATCGGGATGATTATTATGATCGTGCTGGCGAGGAAGAAGAAGGTATTCCAAATAACAAGGTGGAAGTTATTATTGAGAAAAACCGGAGTGGCGCCCGTGGTACGGTAGAATTGATTTTCCAAAAAGAATACAACAAGTTCTCAAGTATTTCTAAAAGGGAGGAAGTATAAAATGAGTGATGCATTTACAGATGTAGCAAAAATGAAAAAAATTAAAGAAGACATCAAGGCACATGAGGGGCAGATTGTCGAGATGACTCTGGAAAATGGGCGGAAGCGTCAAAAGGATAAAAAGGGGCGATTGATTGAAGTCTATCCGTCTTTGTTCATCGTAGAATATACAAATGACAATGTTCCAGCTGGAGACTCTGCAAGTACTTATGTAGAATCTTATACTTACTCAGATATCTTGACAGAAAAGAACTTGATTCGCTATTTCGATGATGAAAGCGAAGAACAATAAAGAAAGGATACAAGATTGGGCTTGAGCTGCAATCTTTTTCCTTTTGTATGATTACAGTCAGTTTTTGCGACGGTCTTTTATTTGTAGTATAATATTTGAAAAGATAAAGATATGGAGGCAATGTATGGATTTAACGAAACGTTTTAATAAGAATTTAGATAAAATTGAAGTATCGATGATTCGTCAGTTTGATCAGTCCATATCAAGTATTCCCGGGGTTTTACGCCTAACTTTAGGTGAGCCAGATTTTACAACTCCGAACCATGTAAAAGAAGCGGCTAAGGCTGCCATTGATGCCGATCAGAGTCATTATACTGGTATGAGTGGCTTACTTGAGCTAAGACAGGCAGCGAGCGAGTTTGTTAAAGAAAAATATAATTTAGACTATAGACCAGAAAGCGAAGTGTTGGTGACTATTGGTGCAACAGAAGCTCTGTCTGCAACCTTGACAGCTATCTTAGAAGAAGATGATGTTGTTTTACTTCCTGCACCTGCTTATCCAGGATATGAGCCGATTGTTAACCTTGTAGGAGCGAAAATTGTCGAAATTGATACAACAGAAAATGATTTCGTCCTGACTCCTGAAATGCTAGAAAAGGCTATTTTGGAGCAGGGTGAAAAAGTAAAGGCTGTTATCCTGAACTATCCAGCCAATCCAACTGGTGTGACCTATTCTAGGGAGCAAATCCAGGATTTGGCAGCAGTTTTGAGCAAATATCCAGTCTTTGTTGTCTGCGATGAAGTTTATTCAGAGCTGACTTACAGAGAAGAGGCTCATGTTTCTATCGGTCAGTATCTACCTAAGCAAGCCATTGTTATCAATGGTCTCTCCAAATCTCATGCTATGACTGGTTGGCGATTAGGATTTATCTTTGCGCCAGCTGAGTTTACCGCTCAGATCATCAAGAGTCATCAATATTTGGTAACTGCTGCAAATACTATGGCCCAATTTGCAGGGGTAGAAGCCTTATCAGCTGGAAAAGACGACGCTCTTCCTATGAGGAAGGAATACATCATAAGGCGAGATTATATCTTGGAAAAGATGAGGGACCTGGGCTTTAAAATTATAAAACCAGACGGTGCTTTTTATATCTTTGCTAAGATTCCGGATGGATTTACGCAGGATTCGTTCGCTTTTCTAAAAGATTTTGCTGAGAAAAAAGCAGTTGCTTTTATTCCGGGTGCAGCTTTTGGCCAGTATGGGGAAGGCTATATTCGCCTTTCTTATGCAGCTAGTATGGAGGTCATTCAAGAGGCTATGAAGCGACTCAAGGAGTACATGGAAGAATATGATGCAGTCCATCACGAGTAAAGCGCTGGTCCTCTATAATCGAAACTTTCGGGAAGACGACAAATTAGTAAAAATCTTTACAGAACAGGCTGGCAAGCGTATGTTTTTCGTGAAACATGCCACCAACTCTAAGCTGAGTCCTGTTATTCAGCCCCTTACATTGGCAAATTTGCTTATGAAAGTGAACGATGATGGTCTGAGTTATATTCAGGATTATCAGGATGTCCAGCCTTTTACTCGAATTAATAGCGATTTGTTCATCATGGCCTATGCGACCTATGTAGCCGCTTTGGCAGACGCTAGTATTCAGGACAATCAAGCAGATGCAGCTCTTTTTGCTTTTCTGACAAAAACCTTGGAGCTAATGGAAGACGGTCTAGACCATGAGATTTTGACAAATATTTTTGAAGTTCAGATTTTGTCCCGTTTTGGTGTTTCTCTGAATTTCCACGAATGTGTCTTTTGTCATCGAACTGGACTACCTTTTGATTTTTCCTTTAAATTCAGTGGTGTCCTCTGTCCGGATCACTATCGTGAGGACGATCGTCGCTGCCATCTCCACCCCAATATACCATTTTTACTTGATCAATTTCAGGCAGTGGAATATAGCACTCTGGAAACTATTTCACTAAAAGCAGAAATTAAGCAACAACTGCGCGAATTTATAGATCAAATTTACGACGATTATGTTGGAATTCATTTGAAATCAAAGAAATTCATTGATTCTCTAGGAGACTGGGGAAGTATTTTAAAAGATAAAGAAAATAAGGAGTCAATATGAAAAAAATTGCCATTGATGCTATGGGAGGCGACTTTGCCCCCCAAGCCTTGGTAGAAGGAGCTAATCAAGCTCTTCAAGAGTTTTCAGATATCGAGCTGATTTTATATGGAGATGAGGCTAAAATCAAGCAGTATTTGACTGCAAGTGAGCGAGTTAGCATTGTCCACACAGATGAAAAGATTAATTCTGATGATGAGCCAACCAAGGCCATTCGTCAAAAGAAGAACTCTAGTATGGTCTTAGCTGCTAAGGCTGTTAAAGCAGGAGAAGCAGATGCTGTTCTTTCTGCTGGGAATACAGGTGCACTTTTAGCGGCAGGCTTCTTTATTGTAGGCCGTATTAAAAACATTGATCGACCAGGTCTGTTGTCAACTCTACCAACCGTTGATGGTCAGGGATTTGATATGCTGGATTTAGGAGCAAATGCAGAAAATACAGCTCATCACCTATATCAGTATGCCAAGTTAGGATCTTTTTATGCTGAGAGTGTGAGAGGAATTAAGAAACCACGTGTAGGTCTTTTGAACAACGGGACAGAAAGTAGCAAGGGTGATCCTTTACGTAAGGAGACCTATGAACTACTTGCTGCAGATTCCTCTCTTAATTTTATTGGAAATGTGGAAGCGCGTGAGTTGATGAATGGTGTAGCTGATGTTGTAGTGACAGATGGATTCACCGGAAACGCAGTCTTAAAGTCTATTGAGGGAACAGCGCTCAGCATTATGGGGCAGCTTAAGAAGAGTATTTTAGGTGGTGGTCTCAAGGCCAAGTTGGGTGCCTTGCTTTTAAAAGATAGTCTGAAGGAACTAAAGTCTAGACTAGATTATTCTGATGCTGGAGGAGCCGTATTATTTGGTCTAAAAGCACCAGTTGTTAAGACTCACGGCTCAAGTGATGCAAAAACAGTTTGCAGTACGATTCGTCAAATTCGAACAATGCTACATACGGATGTGGTTGGTAAATCAGTTACAGAATTCTCAAAGGAGGAAACACAATGACGCAGGAAACAATCTACCAAAAGATCGTATCTATTATTCAAGAACGCCAAGGTAAAAGTTTTGAGGTAACTCCGGAATTAAGCTTTAAGGATAATCTTGGGGCGGATTCTGTTGATATGATGGAATTTATTCTGACCTTAGAAGACGAATTTGGAATTGACATTTTAGATGAAGATATTGATCGTCTATGCAGTGTTGCAGATGTAGTAGCATATATTGAGAAAAAAACAAAGTAGGCCTTGACCTACTTTTTTCTATATTTTGATAAGGAAGGTAGTTTAAATAAAAAAATCAATGGAAGTTAGACACAAAATACGGATACAGCTTGTAAATATCTAGTTCGTATGATAAAATGAAGGCATAAAAATTACGAAAGGCGAACATTAAAATGTCAAATAAATTGATATATTCGGGAAAAGCCAAAGATATTCTTGCTACAGATGATGAGGATGTGATTGTAGCACATTATAAGGATCAAGCTACCGCTTTTAATGGGGTTAAGAAAGAACAGATTGTTGGTAAGGGAGTACTCAATAATCAGATTTCATCATTTATTTTTGAAAAATTGAATGCTGCGGGTGTAGCCACGCATTTTATTGAAAAGATTTCAGATGCAGATCAACTCAACAAAAAAGTAAAGATTATTCCATTAGAAGTAGTGCTTCGGAACTATACAGCAGGATCTTTCTCTAAGCGTTTTGGAGTCGAAGAAGGTATTGCACTTGAAACTCCGATTGTGGAATTTTACTACAAGAACGATGATTTGGACGATCCTTTCATCAATGATGAGCATGTAAAATTCTTGAAGATTGCTAACGACGAAGAAATTACTTTTTTGAAAGAGGAGACTCGTCGGATCAATGAGCTTTTATCAGACTGGTTCCGCCAAATTGGATTGAAATTGATTGATTTCAAGTTAGAGTTCGGCTTTGACAAAGATGGCAAGATTATTCTAGCAGATGAATTTTCACCTGATAACTGCCGTCTCTGGGACGCAGAAGGACACCACATGGATAAAGATGTTTTCCGACGTGGTCTTGGTGAATTGACGGATGTTTACCAAGTTGTTTGGGAGAAGTTGCAGGCGATTAAGTAAGGACGGGTGTGAAAAGTCATGGACAAGCGTATTTTTGTAGAGAAGAAAAATAACTTTGGTATCAAGTCACAGAGTTTAATGAAAGAGCTGATATATAATCTCCAGTTAAAAACATTATCAGATCTTCGTATAATTCAGGTTTACGATGTTTTTCATCTGGCAGAAGACTTGTATACTCGGGCTGAAAAACATATTTTTTCTGAGCAAGTAACAGATAGATTGCTGACAGAAGAGGAAGTAGAGGTTGCATTTGCAGAAACAGCGTTTTTTGCTATCGAAGCTCTGCCGGGTCAGTTTGACCAACGCTCAGCTAGCGCTCAGGAGGCTTTATTGCTCTTGGGCAGTGATAGCAATGTAATTGTGAATACAGCTCAACTTTATTTGGTCAACAAAAATATTGATGCCAATGAACTGGAGGCGATTAAGCGTTACCTTTTAAATCCAGTGGATTCCCGCTTTAAAGATATTCTCTCAGGCCTCCGTCCTCAGGAATTTTCAAGCTCTGACAAGGAAATTCCAAATCTAGATTTCTTTGAAAACTATACGGCAGAAGATTTTTTGCTCTACAAGTCTGAACAAGGTTTGGCTATGGAAGTTGACGATCTCTTATTCATTCAAGATTATTTCAAATCCATTGGGCGCGTGCCAACAGAGACAGAGCTAAAGGTCCTAGATACTTATTGGTCTGATCATTGTCGCCATACAACCTTTGAGACTGAGTTAAAAACGATTGATTTTTCAGCTTCTAAGTTTGAAAAACAATTGCAGGCTACTTACGAGAAGTACTTGGCTATGCGAGATGAACTGGGACGTGGGGAAAAACCACAAACTCTCATGGATATGGCGACTATTTTTGGCCGCTACGAAAGAGCCAATGGACGTCTAGATGATATGGAAGTGTCTGACGAAATTAATGCCTGCTCAGTCGAAATTGAAGTGGATGTGGATGGTGTCAAGGAGCCTTGGCTTCTCATGTTTAAAAATGAAACCCACAACCATCCAACAGAAATTGAGCCTTTTGGTGGCGCTGCGACTTGTATTGGTGGAGCTATTCGTGATCCACTCTCTGGTCGTTCTTATGTTTATCAAGCAATGCGGATTTCTGGTGCGGGCGATATTACCCAGCCGATTGCTGAAACGCGAGCTGGCAAGCTTCCTCAGCAGATCATTTCTAAAACAGCAGCGCATGGCTATTCTTCTTACGGTAATCAAATTGGTTTGGCAACAACTTATGTCCGTGAGTACTTCCACCCAGGTTTTGTAGCTAAGAGGATGGAGCTTGGAGCGGTTGTCGGAGCGGCTCCTAAAGAAAATGTTGTTCGTGAAAAACCAGTAGCAGGTGATGTGGTTATCTTATTAGGTGGAAAGACAGGGCGTGACGGAGTTGGTGGAGCAACAGGCTCTTCAAAAGTACAAACTGTCGAATCTGTAGAGACAGCTGGTGCTGAAGTTCAAAAAGGGAATGCCATTGAAGAACGCAAGATTCAACGCCTTTTCCGTAATGGAAATGTGACTCGACTTATTAAGAAATCAAATGACTTTGGAGCTGGTGGTGTCTGTGTGGCCATTGGTGAATTGGCAGACGGATTGGAAATTGACCTTGACAAGGTACCTCTTAAATACCAAGGGCTCAATGGAACAGAAATCGCTATTTCTGAGTCTCAGGAACGAATGGCTGTTGTTGTTCGTCCTGAGGATGTAGATGCCTTTATTTCGGAATGTAACAAAGAAAATATTGACGCTGTTGTCGTTGCGACAGTGACTGAAAAACCAAATCTGGTTATGCACTGGAATGGTGAAACAATTGTCGACTTGGAGCGTTCTTTCCTTGATACAAATGGTGTTCGTGTTGTTGTTGATGCCAAGGTGGTTGACAAGGATGTCAAGCTACCTGAAGAAAGGACAACATCAGCTGAAAGTCTTGAAACAGACCTGTTAGCTCTTCTATCTGATCTGAATCATGCTAGCCAAAAAGGTTTACAGACGATTTTTGACAGTTCTGTAGGACGTTCAACCGTAAATCATCCACTGGGAGGCCGATATCAAATAACTCCAATAGAAGCTTCTGTTCAAAAATTACCTGTTCAGTCTGGTTTTACGAATACTGCATCTGTAATAGCTCAGGGCTTCCATCCGTATTTGGCTGAGTGGTCACCTTACCATGGGGCAGCATATGCTGTGATCGAAGCAACTGCTCGATTGGTTGCTGCTGGTGGAGAATGGTCTAAGGCTCGTTTTTCATACCAAGAGTACTTTGAGCGGATGGATAAGAAGGCTGAACGTTTTGGTCAGCCTGTATCTGCCCTTCTAGGTTCTATTGAAGCGCAGATTCAGCTAGGCCTTCCATCTATTGGTGGTAAGGACTCTATGTCAGGTACTTTTGAAGAGTTGACAGTGCCTCCAACTCTTGTTGCATTTGGTGTAACAACAGCAGATAGTCGAAAAGTTCTGTCTCCAGAATTTAAGGTAGTAGGAGAGTGGATCTACTATATCCCAGGGTCAGCCTTATCTAAAGAAATTGATTTTGAGACTGTAAAGGCAAACTTTACACAGTTTGCAAGCCTTCAAAATGAATATACAATTAGTGCAGCATCAGCAGTTAAATATGGTGGAGTACTTGAAAGCTTAGCTCTTATGAGTATGGGAAATCGTATTGGAGCAAAAGTAAACTTAACAGACCTGTCAACTTGTTTAACTGGTCAGCTAGGTGGCTTTGTCTTTACATCTAAAGAGGAGATTCCAAATGTAGCTAAGATTGGACAAACAACCCAATTGTTTACATTGACCGTAAACGATATTGATATAAATGGTTTAAATCTGCTCAATGCTTTTGAAGGAAAATTAGAAGCAGTTTATCCAACTGAATTTGAACAATCTAAAGTTTTAGAGAACGTCCCAGCACTTGTCTCTGACACAGTTATCAAAGCTAAAGAGAAAGTGGTTGAGCCTCTGGTTTACATCCCAGTCTTTCCTGGGACCAACTCAGAATATGACTCAGCCAAAGCTTTTGAAGCAGCTGGAGCAAAGGTTAATCTAGTTCCATTTGTTACTTTGGACGAAGCGGCTATTGTCAAGTCCGTTGACATAATGGTTGACAATATTGACAATGCAAATATCATCTTCTTTGCAGGTGGTTTCTCTGCTGCAGACGAGCCAGATGGGTCAGCTAAATTTATCGTCAACATTCTTCTCAACGAGAAGGTCAAGAAAGCCATTGATGCTTTCATAGCTCGGGGAGGCCTCATCATTGGTATCTGTAATGGATTCCAGGCTCTAGTCAAATCTGGTCTTCTTCCATATGGAAACTTTGAAGAAGTAGGGGATAGTAGTCCAACTCTCTTTTACAATGATGCTAATCAGCACGTGGCTAAGATGGTTGAAACCCATATTGCCAATACTAACTCGCCTTGGCTGGCTGGTGTGCAAGTAGGAGATATTCATGCCATTCCGGTTTCACATGGTGAAGGGAAATTTGTTGTAACGGCTGAGGAATTTGCTGAGTTGCGTGACAATGGTCAGATTTGGAGCCAGTACGTAGACTTTGACGGTCAGCCAAGCATGGATAGTAAATATAATCCAAATGGCTCACTCTACGCTATTGAAGGAATTACAAGCAAGAACGGTCAAATCATTGGTAAAATGGGTCACTCAGAACGTTATGAAGACGGCCTTTTCCAAAATATTCCAGGTCAGAAAGACCAGAAATTGTTTGAAAGTGCCGTTCGTTATTTCCAAGCGGGTCAAGATAACACTGGCTTGTAAGAGAAAGTAATCAAAAAGGAGTCTACTTGGTCTGTCAGATCAGGTTTTCTCCCTTTTCAGGATAAAAGAATTTAGGTAAAAAAATGACATACGAAGTAAAGTCACTTAATGAAGAATGTGGTGTTTTCGGTATTTGGGGACATCCGGATGCGGCTAAATTGACCTATTTTGGGCTCCATAGTCTTCAGCACCGCGGTCAGGAAGGGGCAGGAATCCTTTCCAATGACCAGGGGCAACTAAAGCGTCATCGTGATATGGGGCTTTTATCAGAAGTGTTCAGAAATCCAGCTAATTTGGATAAACTGACTGGAACGAGTGCGATTGGGCATGTTCGTTATGCGACTGCAGGAGAAGCTTCTGCGGATAATATCCAGCCTTTCATTTTTCGTTTTCATGATATGCAGTTTGGATTGGCTCATAACGGGAATCTAACTAATGCTGAATCTCTTAAGAAAGAATTGGAACAAAGAGGCGCTATTTTCAGCTCAACCTCTGATTCTGAAATCTTGGCTCACTTGATTCGTCGTAGTCACAATCCTAGTCTAATGGGTAAAATCAAGGAAGCACTCAGTCTTGTCAAAGGTGGGTTTGCTTATATTCTACTTTTTGAAGACAAGTTGATTGCGGCGCTTGACCCAAATGGATTCCGTCCTCTTTCAATCGGGAAAATGGGCAATGGAGCAGTTGTGGTTTCTTCTGAAACTTGTGCTTTTGAAGTGATTGGTGCTGAGTGGATTCGTGATGTGAAGCCAGGAGAGATTGTCATCATTGATGACAGTGGCATCCAGTACGATAGTTATACGAATGATACCCAGTTGGCGATTTGCTCTATGGAGTATATCTATTTTGCGCGTCCTGACTCCAATATCCATGGTGTCAACGTCCATACAGCCCGCAAGAGAATGGGGGCTCAATTGGCGCGTGAATTCAAACATGAGGCGGATATCGTAGTCGGTGTTCCGAATTCTTCACTAAGCGCAGCCATGGGCTTTGCGGAAGAATCTGGTCTGCCAAACGAAATGGGATTAATTAAAAACCAATATACACAACGCACCTTTATCCAGCCAACTCAAGAATTGCGGGAGCAAGGGGTGCGAATGAAATTGTCAGCTGTTTCTGGAGTTGTCAAAGGCAAACGTGTGGTTATGATTGATGATTCCATTGTTCGGGGGACAACTTCTCGTCGCATCGTTCAGCTCTTGAAAGAAGCAGGTGCGTCCGAGGTTCACGTTGCTATTGGAAGTCCTGCGCTAGCTTATCCATGTTTCTATGGGATTGATATCCAGACTCGTCAGGAGCTGATTGCGGCCAATCATACGGTTGAAGAAACCTGCCAAATTATTGGTGCGGATAGCCTGACCTATCTTTCGATTGATGGCCTGATTAATTCTATCGGCATCGAAACAGATGCACCGAACGGTGGTCTCTGTGTCGCTTACTTTGACGGTGACTACCCAACTCCTCTCTACGACTATGAAGAAGAATATCGTAGAAGCTTAGGGGATAAGACGAGTTTTTACAAATAGACAGATGAAATTCTCCATGAAAGAAAAGGAAGAAGAGACAAAATGACAAATAAGAATGCATACGCTCAATCTGGTGTGGATGTTGAAGCGGGTTATGAAGTTGTTGAACGGATTAAAAAGCACGTGGCTCGTACGGAGCGTGCAGGGGTAATGGGAGCTTTGGGTGGCTTTGGTGGCATGTTTGACCTTTCAAAGACGGGGGTCAAAGAACCCGTCTTGATCTCAGGGACTGACGGTGTCGGAACTAAGCTCATGTTGGCTATCAAGTATGACAAGCACGATACCATCGGGCAGGACTGTGTGGCCATGTGTGTCAATGACATCATCGCTGCAGGTGCGGAGCCCCTCTATTTCCTCGACTATGTGGCGACTGGTAAGAATGAACCAGCTAAACTAGAACAAGTCGTTGCTGGTGTGGCAGAAGGTTGTGTGCAGGCAGGTGCTGCCCTCATTGGTGGGGAAACAGCTGAAATGCCTGGTATGTACGGCGAAGATGACTATGACTTGGCTGGTTTTGCAGTCGGTGTGGCTGAAAAATCTCAAATCATTGACGGTTCAAAAGTGGCAGAAGGTGATGTTCTTCTCGGACTTGCTTCAAGTGGTATCCACTCAAATGGTTACTCACTCGTGCGTCGTGTTTTTGCCGACTACACAGGTGAGGAAGTCTTGCCAGAATTGGAAGGCAAGCAACTCAAGGAAGTCCTTCTTGAGCCGACTCGTATCTATGTCAAGGCTGTCTTGCCTCTCATCAAGGAAGAGCTGGTCAACGGTATTGCCCACATCACAGGTGGTGGTTTTATCGAGAATGTCCCTCGTATGTTTGCAGATGACTTGGCTGCTGAGATTGAGGAAAGCAAGGTACCAGTTTTGCCAATCTTTAAAGCCCTTGAAAAATACGGTGAAATCAAGCATGAGGAAATGTTTGAAATCTTCAATATGGGTGTGGGACTCATGCTGGCAGTTAGCCCTGAAAATGTAGATCGTGTCAAAGAATTGTTGGATGAACCAGTCTATGAAATTGGTCGCATCGTCAAGAAAGAAAACGAAAGTGTCATCATCAAATGAAAAAAATAGCAGTTTTTGCCTCTGGTAATGGCTCAAATTTTCAGGTGATTGCTGAAGAGTTTCCTGTAGAGTTTGTCTTTTCAGACCATCGTGAAGCCTATGTGCTAGAGAGGGCAGAAAAGCTTGGCGTTCTGTCCTATGCTTTTGAACTCAAGGAGTTTGAGAACAAGGCAGACTACGAAGCAGCACTTGTAGAACTCTTGGAAGAACACCAGATTGACTTGGTTTGCCTCGCCGGCTACATGAAAATCGTTGGGCCAACCTTATTGGAGGCTTATGAGGGCCGAATCATCAACATTCATCCTGCCTACCTGCCAGAATTTCCAGGAGCTCATGGGATTGAGGACGCTTGGAATGCTGGTGTCGCTGAGAGTGGCGTGACCATTCACTGGGTAGACTCAGGTGTAGATACTGGAAAGGTCATCAAACAAGTCCGTGTGCCAAGGCTAGCTGATGATACTATCGAAAGTTTTGAAGCTCGCATTCATGAAGCAGAGTACAAGTTGTATCCAGAAGTGTTGGATAGTTTGGGAGTTGCACGAAAATAAGAAGGAAGTCATAGATGATTTTGTGGCAAGGATTAAAAGTCATCTGCTAAGGAGAATTTATGGGTCTATTTGATTTTTTTAAGAAGAAATCTTCCGGTGAAGAAACACCGATTGAAGATGGAGACAAGACTGTTATTCAATCTGATAATACAGATGATAGCGCTCCAGGTTGGGAAGCCATTGATGCAGAATTTGATCGTCTCTATCCTGATCAGCCCAATCCCCGGCATTATGGAACACTTATTAAATATATGTTTGGTGGTCCAGATCCGCTTGATGGTATCAGTGTTTATGATGCGGGAGAATTTTGGCATTTTGTTGGCTATGGCTTGTCAGAATTATATACAAAGGAAAGCTCAGATCCAGAATACAGTGGTTATGGAATTGAATTGACTTTTAAGTTGAAGAAATCAAATAATGACGAAGAAGAAATCAAAAATGGCTGTGGTTTATTGCAATATGTGGCAAGATATATTTTTAAAACGGGTAAAGTTGTTTTACCAGAAGAATACATTTATACCAAGCAAACGGTAGGAATTGATGCCCAGCAAAAATCAAAGTTGACAGGTTTTCTGACTGCTCGCGATAATCTAGCTAAGCCCCTAGATACTCCGCATGGAAAAGTAGAATTTGTAACCCTGATTGGTGCGACGGATGCAGAACTGCGAAGCGTGTATGAAAGTGAAACAAGTAAGCTTGAGGTAAGAAAATTATTACAAGAACTTGGGAATCAGATTACAGACTATGATCGCCAGTCTTTAGTTTAAATGATGTGAAAGATACAAGGAAAGGAAAGAAAATGACTAAACGCGCCTTAATCAGCGTCTCAGACAAAGCGGGCATTGTTGAATTTGCCCAAGAACTTAAAAAACTTGGTTGGGATATCATCTCGACAGGTGGGACAAAGGTTGCCCTTGATAATGCTGGGGTGGAGACCATTGCAATCGATGATGTGACTGGTTTCCCAGAAATGATGGATGGTCGTGTCAAGACCCTGCACCCGAATATCCATGGTGGGCTCCTCGCTCGTCGTGATCTCGATAGCCATTTAGAGGCGGCTAAAGATAATAATATTGAGCTTATTGACCTTGTAGTGGTCAACCTTTATCCATTCAAGGAAACGATTCTCAAATCAGATGTGACATACGCTGATGCGGTGGAGAATATCGATATCGGCGGGCCGTCTATGCTTCGTTCAGCAGCTAAAAACCATGCCAGCGTAACAGTTGTGGTAGACCCTGCTGACTATGCTGTGGTTTTGGAGGAGTTGGCAGATAATGGCGAAACTACTTATGAAACTCGCCAACGCTTGGCGGCTAAGGTTTTCCGTCATACTGCGGCTTATGATGCCTTGATTGCGGAATATTTCACAGCTCAAGTCGGAGAAAGCAAGCCTGAAAAATTGACCTTGACTTATGACCTCAAGCAAGCTATGCGCTATGGGGAAAATCCTCAGCAGGATGCGGACTTCTACCGAAAAGCCTTGCCAACTGACTACTCGATTGCTTCAGCGAAACAGCTCAATGGTAAGGAATTGTCCTTTAACAATATCCGCGACGCTGATGCTGCCATTCGTATCATTCGTGATTTCAAAGACCGTCCAACCGTTGTGGCTTTGAAACATATGAATCTATGTGGTATCGGTCAAGCAGATGACATCGAGACTGCTTGGGATTATGCTTATGAGTCTGATCCAGTGTCTATCTTTGGTGGAATTGTCGTCCTTAACCGTGAGGTGGATGCTGCGACAGCTGAGAAGATGCACGGTGTTTTCCTTGAAATCATCATCGCACCGAGCTATACGGATGAAGCGCTAGCCATTTTGACCAATAAAAAGAAAAACTTGCGCATCCTTGCCTTACCATTTGATGCTCAAGATGCAAGTGAAGTGGAAGCAGAATACACAGGTGTGGTTGGTGGACTTCTTGTGCAAAACCAAGATGTGGTGAAAGAAAGCCCAGCTGACTGGAAAGTAGTGACCAAGCGCCAGCCAACCGAGACAGAGGCGACTGCCCTTGAGTTCGCTTGGAAGGCTATCAAGTACGTCAAATCAAACGGAATCATCGTGACCAACGACCACATGACACTTGGCGTTGGCCCGGGTCAGACTAACCGTGTGGCTTCTGTTCGTATCGCCATTGATCAAGCTAAAGATCGTCTTGATGGTGCTGTGCTTGCTTCCGACGCCTTCTTCCCATTTGCGGATAACGTGGAAGAAATCGCCAAAGCGGGTATCAAGGCTATCATCCAGCCTGGAGGCTCCGTCCGTGACCAAGAGTCTATCGAAGCTGCGGACAAATATGGCTTGACCATGGTCTTCACAGGCGTGAGACATTTTAGACATTGAGATTTTATTCATTTTTCATTAAATTTATTTTATCGTATACTAGTATTAATGATAAAAATTTTTAAAATATAGAAAAAGCACTCAAGTCAAAGTTGAGCGCTTTTTTGATAGTTTAAGTTACACAAACTGTGCAGATTCTTCTATAAAAAATTTATCCTAATTTCTTTCATTCAAAAGCTTGTCTAATAGCAAATCTTTTCTGACACTGTCAACGATTCTATAATTAGCTTGCCATAGTGTTTTGCTTTTTCCAACTTGTTGAGGATTAGTATCTGTGTCGAAAGTATTTTGTACCAGTCTTGTTCCAGAGATTTTCCATACATCTTTAGGATCGAATTCCCAACTGATTTTTCCATCGGACTCTCTAAGTAATGCTCTAAAAGCACCGAAAATAGGCATCAAAAAACCAGTGGAGATATTGTAATTGATAGATTGTTCAGTGAAGTCGGTATAATAACTTCCAGATCCCTCTACTCCACGAATTCTTCCGAATGCTGCATTCTTTCCTTCAGAATTTTTATATTCTTGGTATTTGTTAGGAAGTTCCTTTTGAATTAGCTCATAAAGATCAACTAGGTCAGGAAGAAAAGGTGCTAATTTTTCATAGATATTATTGTCTGTTCCGAATTCCTTTTGGTAATCTTTGAATACTGCTTGTTTTCCAGAATATGCAGATACTGGTGCAGTACTATCGTCTGGAAAACGTTTAATATTGAAAGTAAACATCAAACGAATTAATTCAGCAATTGGAATTCTTTTATTCTCGTTATCTTTATAAGCAATCTCTGAGGCGTATTGTTCATTCGACAACGAGTCTTTAATTAGATCAAACTTATCATCTAGTTCAAATAATGCGATATCACTAACTTGAGCAGAAGTGTTTCGTGCATCGGCTATACGTGAAACTGTCAATTGTTCGCCGACAATAATTTCAAGTTTGACAAACTTATCTAGTCCGGAGTGAATCTGATCTCTATTATCTATAATCGCTTTGTATGTATGACCACCATCCAGGATTCCGTAATTTTGAGGATCATCTCCTAAATTTAAAGATACCAAGTTTTGATTGGGAGTGAATTTGAATTGTTTAGCAACAATTACTATTCCCCGATTATTGATATCGAAATCAGTGTCAGGCGATTTGACAGCATTAATTAACGATTTGGCAACTGCTGTAGTCATTTTAGGTTGTCTCGGATTGACTTCCATCGGTAAGTTGGAAGGGAGATCTCTAAAGTTGAGATATACAAAATAGGTAGTGACACCTTTTTGTGAGGGGGATTCAATAGTTCGAACGGCGCTAGCCTTAAAATTAAATGTTGAGCTCATAGTAAGCCTCCTAAAAATTTATTCAGCAAGTTGATTTTTCAATTGCTATACCAGTATTATATCTTTTTTAAAAAAAGAATCAAGGAACCCAGGTTCTTTTTATGTTATAATAAAAATATGACTTTGAGAAAAAATGAAACACAACACAGAGAAATAGGAAATTTAATTAGAAAACACAGAGCGAACTTAACAGACTTACCAAAATCTAGACAGGGATTTATAGATGATCGTAGCCAAAAATTTTTTGATTGCGATGATTGGATTAGTGAAAAAACGCTATGTAACTACGAAAATGGTAGAAATATTCCATCGTTAGAAAATATTCGTAACCTATCTATTGCTTTAGAAATTGATGAGCTTGAATTTATTAAAGAAATATTGGACTTGCTTTAATTAATTGCTATTTCAACTTAGATTTAAGAAACCTTTCTATATTAAAAAATTAATTTGTGAACATAATCTATTGAAGCTGCGGACAAATATGGTTTGACTATGATCTTCACTGGAGTGAGACATTTTAGACATTAAGGATCTCTCTGTCCAATTTCTTTGAGTTTATCCTTTTAAAGACTCTAGGTAAAGGAAGAAACGCCTTAGTTAAGTAGGAAATTTGTTTGTTTGACGAAAGTGAGTCAACATACTTTCCATAAAACAAAAACCAAAAAAGCTATCGATTCAGTTAATCGATAGCTTTTTGTTTAAATAAGTGTTCATATTATATATTTTAGCAAACAAATTAAAGGTATCTAACAAAATAACTTTTCATTTTAGGTAAAACACGATATAATATAAACATCAATGAAAGCGCTTTTATAAAAGGGTGTAAATGCTTGATAAAGTTCGTTTTTTACTACTATTAACGACTTTTATCAGAGGCAATAAACTTGATTTTATAAAAGTCTCCGCGTTTGTAACTCTCAACATATTCTAGGATTTGTCCAGTACTTTCAAGCTGAGTAGTTTTCACTTGATGTACAGAAGGAAATTGAGGATCGATTCCTAGTTTTTCAGCTACATGCTTAGGTGTTGGGAAAACAATTTCGTTGATTTCTTCAAAGGGTTCATCGTTCATATGAATATGATAATCTGCTTTGAAGCGACCATAAATAGAACTATAGTACTCTAAGTTTGGATAGTTCGCATTTACATATTGTTCTGGGATATAGGATTGCTGATAGATATAGGTCACACCATTGGTTTCTCTGACCCGTTCGATCCTATAATAGAATTGGTTGCTCTTTAGACCGAGTTTGTCTAGAATGGCTCCATCGTTTCCACGCTCAATGGATAAGACAGTGACATGGTCACTTTGGGATGGAAAAACCTCTACATCAGAAAATTCGACTAGTTTATGCTTACGGGCTCTAGATACGAAGGTGCCTTTTCCTTGCTGGCGGATAATATATCCGTCGTTGGCAAGATCGTTTAGTGCTCTGACGACAGTGATAGAACTAACATCATACATCTGTATCAATTCAGCCTCAGTGTAAAACTTATCACCATTTTCAAATTGACCAGAAATGATTTTTTGTTTTAGTTCATCTTTTATGTATTGGTATTTAGGGATTGCCATTATTTTTTCACCTCACTTCTATTCCCTCTTACTAGAATTTTACCATATTTTCTAAAAAATAGTTCAAAACTATTGACTTTTTTTCAAAATGTTATTATATTAATTAATGAAAGAGTTTTCTTTGAAAGAGGGTGGGCGTTTGGAAAGATTTGAAGTGTCTGATAATTTTCTACTAGATCAGAAGCCATTTAAGATTTTATCGGGTGCAATCCACTACTTCCGAGTGCATCCAGATGACTGGCATCATTCGCTTTACAACTTAAAAGCTTTAGGATTTAATACAGTTGAGACTTATGTTCCTTGGAATGTACATGAGCCCGAGAAGGGACGATTCAATTTTCAAGGACAATTGGATTTAGAAAGGTTCTTGCAGATAGCTCAAGACTTAGGACTTTACGCTATTGTTCGACCGTCGCCTTTCATCTGTGCGGAGTGGGAGTTTGGTGGTTTACCAGCTTGGCTTTTGACAGAAGACATGAGGATTCGTTCATCTGATTCCAGATTTATTGAGGCTGTAGCGGCTTACTACGATGAACTGCTTCCTCGCTTAACACCTAGATTATTGAATCGGGGTGGCAATATTCTCATGATGCAGGTTGAGAATGAGTATGGTTCCTATGGTGAGGATAAAGCTTATCTCAGAGCTGTCAGAGACCTAATGATAGAGCGAGGCGTAACATGTCCACTCTTTACCTCAGATGGACCCTGGCGAGCAACTTTAGAGACAGGCACACTGATTGATGAGGATTTGTTGGTTACTGGAAACTTTGGCTCTCGAGCAGATGAAAATTTTGCTTCGATGAAAGAATTTTTCCAAGAGCACGACAAGAAGTGGCCACTCATGTGTATGGAATTTTGGGATGGATGGTTTAACCGCTGGAAGGAACCTGTTATTACAAGGGATCCTGAGGAATTAGCAGAAGCCGTTCATGAGGTTCTCAAGCAAGGTTCGATCAATCTTTATATGTTTCATGGGGGAACCAACTTTGGTTTCATGAATGGTTGTTCAGCGCGTGGAACAATTGATCTCCCGCAAGTCACTTCCTATGACTACGATGCCTTGCTAAATGAAGCTGGAAATCCAACACCCAAGTATTTTGCAGTTCAAAAGATGTTAAAGACTTATTACCCAGAATTCCCACAAATGGAACCTCTGGTGAAAGGCAGCTTTGAACAAAAAAATATTTCCTTGAGCGACAAGGTTAGTTTGTTTGAAACTTTGGCGGATTTGGCAGAACCTGTTCAAAGTCTCTATCCTAAAAAGATGGAGGAACTAGGACAGAACTACGGTTATCTACTCTATCATACAGAAGCTGACTGGGATGCAGATCAAGAAAAGATTCGTATTATTGACGGTCGCGATCGGATGCAACTTTTTGTAGACCAAGAACATATTGCTACCCAATATCAAACTGAAATTGGTGCAGATATCTTTGTCGATAGACAGGTCAAAACGAAGCATAGTATTGACATCCTCGTAGAAAATATGGGTCGAGTCAACTACGGCCATAAACTCTTGGCAGATACTCAGAGAAAAGGTATCCGAACAGGGATCTGCAAGGACTTACACTTCATGCTAGATTGGCAACATTACTGCCTTACTTTAGATCAACCTGAAAAGATTGACTTTTCAAAAGAATGGTACCCGGGGCATCCAGCTTTCTATGCCTTTGATTTTAACCTAGAAATGAAAGCGCTTAAAGACACCTATCTTGATTTGACAGACTTTGGGAAAGGCGTCGCTTTTATCAATGGAGTCAATATTGGGCGTTTCTGGAATGTCGGGCCAACCTTATCTCTTTATATTCCTCATGGCCTTCTAAAGGAAGGAGCAAACCGTATCATTATTTTTGAGACGGAAGGGGAATTTAAAGATTCTATTCATCTTGTTAACCAACCTACATTTAAAAATATAAAGGGGGAAAATTTATGACAATCGTAGGGAATCGAATCGACGGACGTCTGATTCATGGACAAGTAGCCAATCTTTGGACTACTAAGCTTAATGTGACACGCATCATGGTAATTGATGACGAAGTGGCACAAAATGATATTGAAAAGAGCGGGCTCAAGTTGGCAACACCGCCAGGAGTGAAGCTCAGCATTCTGCCAATCGCTAAAGCAGCAGAAAATATCTTGGCTGGAAAATATGACTCACAACGACTCTTTATCGTTGCTCGTAAACCAGACCGTTTCCTTCGTTTGGTAGAGGCTGGTGTGCCACTAGAAACACTTAATGTCGGAAATATGTCTCAGTCAGACGAAACTCGTCCAATCACTCGCTCCATCAATGTGGTTGATGCGGATGTGGAAGCTTTCCACAAACTGCATGAAAAAGGCGTGAAGCTGACAGCTCAGATGGTTCCAAATGATCCGGTTGCGGATTTTATGAATTTGTTAAAATAAGGAAAAATTTTTAGGAGGTCTTTGTCATGATACAATGGTGGCAAATTTTACTACTCACTCTGTACTCAGCTTATCAAATCTGCGATGAGTTGACGATCGTTTCATCAGCAGGCTCACCAGTCTTTGCTGGTTTCATTACAGGACTTGTCATGGGAGATTTAGGGACAGGTCTCGTTATCGGAGCTTCTCTTCAATTGACAGTACTCGGTGTTGGTACTTTCGGTGGAGCTTCTCGTATTGACGCGACTTCTGGTGCCGTTCTTGCAACTGCCTTCTCAGTAGCACAAGGTATCAAACCAGAAATTGCGATTTCAACTATTGCCGTTCCAGTAGCAGGTCTTTTGACTTATGCGGATATCCTTGGTCGGATGAGTACAACTGCCTTTGCACACCGTATTGATGCTGCAATCGAACGCTTTGACTATAAAGGAATTGAACGCAACTATCTCCTTGGTGCTCTTCCTTGGGCTCTCTCTCGTGCCCTTCCAGTCTTCTTAGCTCTTGCTTTTGGTGGTGCTTTTGTTCAATCTATTGTAGACTTTGTTGAACAATATAAATGGATTGCGAATGGTTTGACCCTTGCAGGACGTATGCTTCCAGGTCTTGGATTCGCCATCTTGCTTCACTACTTGCCTGTGAAACGTCACCTTCACTATCTTGCTCTTGGTTTTGGCTTGACAGCAATGTTAACAGTGCTCTACAGCAACGTTCAAAGTGTTGGTACTGCCGTTTCAGCAATGCTTGGAACAGATGCTTTTGCAAAACTTCCAAAAGAACAAATGGTTGCCTTCACAAACAACTTCAAATCTGTATCTATGATCGGGGTTGCCATCATTGGTATCTTCCTTGCAGTGCAACACTTTAAAAACAACCAACGTACGGTTGTAGCTGCTCCAGCAAGCAATGTAGAAAGCGGGGAAATTGAAGATGACGAATTCTAAGAACTACAAACTCACTAAAGAGGATTTCAAACAAATCAACAAACGTAGCCTTTTCACCTTCCAATTGGGTTGGAACTACGAACGGATGCAGGCTTCTGGTTACCTTTATATGCTCTTGCCTCAGTTACGTAAAATGTACGGTGATGGCACTCCAGAATTGAAAGAAATGATGAAATTGCATACGCAATTCTTCAATACTTCACCATTCTTCCACACCATTATCACTGGTTTTGATTTGGCCTTGGAAGAAAAAGACGGTGTCAACTCTAAAGATGCAGTTAACGGGATCAAGACAGGTCTCATGGGACCATTTGCCCCTCTTGGAGACTCTATCTTTGGATCTTTGGTTCCAGCTATTATGGGATCTATCGCAGCAACAATCGCGTCACAAGGTCAACCATGGGGTATTTTCCTTTGGATCGCGGTAGCAGTAGCCTATGATATCTTCCGTTGGAAACAGTTGGAATTTGCTTATAAAGAAGGTACCAACTTAATCAACAACATGCAAAGTACCTTGACAGCTTTGATCGAAGCTGCTTCTGTACTTGGTATCTTCATGGTCGGTGCCTTGATCGCGTCTATGATCAATGTCGATGTATCATGGATGCCACACATAGGGGACAAAGCTATCGATATCCAAGACATGCTTAACTTGATCTTCCCACGTTTGGTTCCAGCTATCATCACAGGTGTAATCTTCTGGTTGCTTGGACGTAAGGGTATGAACTCTACAAAAGCTATCTTGCTCATCATTCTTGCAGCAGTTGCTTTCTCAGCATTCGGTCATTTCTTCTTTGGAATGGCGTAATGGAGTAATTTATGAGTAAGCAATTAGTATTAATTAGCCACGGTCGTTTCTGTGAAGAGTTAAAACACAGTACAGAGATGATAATGGGCCCACAAGAGTCCATCCATAGTGTTGCCTTGCTTCCAGAAGAAGGACCAGACGATTTTTTGGCAAAATTTTTAGATACTATCAAAGATTTTGATGACTATCTGGTATTTGCAGATCTCTTGGGAGGCACACCTTGTAATGTTGTTAGTCGCTTGATTATGGAAGGTCAAGAAATTGAACTCTATGCTGGTATGAATTTACCAATGGTCATTGAGTTTATCAATTCCTCCTTGAACGGTGCGGACAGCAACTATCAAGAAAAGGCGGCCGAAAGCATTGTTAAAGTCAACGACCTCTTAGCAGGATTTGCTGACGATGATGAAGACGAGTAGGCAGGTGTCGAAAAAAGTCTTGTAGACACCAGTCACTATTTAGGGTTTTATAGACTACAAATGAGGGGAGAGGGAGCTTTTCCTCTCCTCTTTTTTAAAAATAAATGTTTGAAAACATTCGAATAAAATAGAAAGGAAACAAAAAAGAAAATGCTTAATTATTCAAGAGAGCAATTAGTAGACTTAGGAGCTGAAATCACCACGCGCGAAATCCACCAACAACCACAAGTTTGGCAGACAGCCTTCGATGCTTATAGAGCTCACCAAACTGAAATTGAGGCTTTCATAGACTCGATTGATGGTAAGCATGACTATGTCAAGGTTATCTTTACTGGAGCGGGTACTTCTGCCTACGTTGGGGATACTTTAATTCCCTATCTCAGAAGTATTTACGATGAGCGAAAATGGAATTTCAACTCGATTGCGACAACGGATATTGTAGCCAATCCTTTGACTCATTTGCGTAAGCATGTTCCGACAGTCTTGGTTTCCTTTGCCCGTAGTGGTAATTCTCCTGAGAGTGTAGCAACAGTCGATTTAGCTAAACAGTTGGTAGATGAGCTTTATCAGGTAACAATTACCTGTGCAGCAGAAGGGAAATTAGCCCAGCAGGCTCATGGAGACGAGAGAAACCTGCTCTTGCTCCAACCATCTCCATCCAACGATGCTGGTTTTGCTATGACATCAAGCTTCACTTCTATGATGCTAACGGCATTACTGGTCTTTGATAAATCCGAACTTGCAGTAAAAGAGGAAAAAGTTGCGTCTTTGATTACCTTAAGTCAACAAACCTTAAACCGAGTTGATGAGATTCAGGGTTTGGTAAATCTAGACTTCAATCGCGTTATCTACCTGGGAGCAGGCCCCTTCTTTGGTCTAGCCCATGAAGCTCAATTGAAGATTCTAGAATTGACGGCCGGCCAAGTGGCAACAATGTATGAAAGTCCAGTCGGCTTCCGACATGGACCAAAATCCTTGGTCAACGAGCAGACAATTGTCCTGGTTTTTGGATCAACAGATCCATATACCAAGCAATACGATCTAGATTTAGTCAGAGAAGTTGCTGGGGATGAGATTGCCCGCAAGATCATTTTGCTGACAGACAAGGCAGAAGGATTGGTACAAGTAGAAGAAGTTGAAATGCCAAGTAAGTTATTGGATGATGTCTATCGGACCTTCCCTTATATCATCTATGGTCAACTGTTTGCTTTGCTTACTTCTTTGAAAGTTAAAAATCGACCAGATACACCTTCGCCAACTGGTACAGTTAACCGTGTTGTGCAGGGAGTCGTTATTCATCCTTTTGCTAAATAGGAAAAAAGAGGATTAGTTGTAGTGCTTGGCTCTACTCAATAGGATTTAAGCGAACAAGATTCTTTCGAAAAGTGCCCATAGCTGGTTTGATAAAGTAGAAGAAACTCTTTAATAAGTTGGTGTTTTTAGGATGGGTACTGTGTTATAGTAAAAGAAGTACGGGATAGGAATTGCTAAAGAAGATTCTGATTTCCCTCTTTTACATTTTCATCACAAGGAGTTATTATGAAATCGTATCAAAAAACTATATTTGGAGAGTTTCAAGGGCAAAACATTTTTCGCTTCACCTTTGAAAACGATCTGGGCTATCGTCTCAGTGTTATGAACTATGGAGCGACAATCCTGGAATACCAAACACCAGATAAAAATGGCAAGTTTGCTAATGTTATTTTAGGATTTGATCAATTTAAAGATTATATTGGCAATAGCCCTAAATATGGAGCTAGTATTGGACCTGTAGCTGGTCGTATTGCCGGGGCAAGTTTTGAATTGGGGGGAGAAACCTATCACCTGGAAGCCAACAATGGTCAAAACTGTAATCACAGTGGATCTACTGGTTGGGACAGTGCTGTTTTTCAAGTGGAAGAAGTCACTGACGAAGGCCTAGTCCTTTTTACAGAAAGAGCAGATGGGACTGGAGGTTTTCCAGGTCATCTCAAGGTTTGGATTTCTTATACACTTTCTGAAAAAGGGGAGCTGGAAATTTCTTATCAGGTACAAACTGACCGAGATACCCTTATCAATCCAACCAACCATAGCTATTTTAATCTTTCAGCTGATTTTGCTCAGACCATTGATGACCATGTCTTTCAGGTAGATAGTCTGGGGGTTTATCCAATTGCGGCGGATGGAGTACCAGCTAAAGAGACAGAAACAAGTGATTTTGTAAAGCATCTGCAGCAAGCGATGCTCCTGAAGGACCTCTTTGCTGAAAAGGATGAGCAGGTTCGATTGGTGTCAGGCCTAGATCATCCTTTTGCACTGAAGCCAGGACATGAAACGGCAGGCTTCCTCTATCATCAGGAATCCGGGCGTTTCTTGACCTTTAAGACAGAGGCGCCATGTTTGGTAGTCTACACCGCAAATTGTGTTGATGAAGCAATCCGCTTTGGTGGTCAAACAATGAAACAGCACAATGGAGTAGCTCTTGAAATGCAGGCTCTTCCTGATGCTATACATAGCCATCAGAAAGACCAGGTCATTGTTAGGGCTGGTCAGGAGTTTACCAGCACAACCACTTATCATGCAATTGCTAAATAAAAAATAGGCAGGGATAGATATCCCGGTCTATTTTTTATGTATTCATATCCATCCACAGACGGATGCGGTTTTTGGTGGAAGTGTTAAAATAATTTTACTCAGCAACTGACAGCTCGATACTTCCGGCGCTATCTCTTACAAAAACTTTTCCGCTACTCTTATCCAGTTGGCGTTTCAGTTTAGAACCAACCTCGTCATTTTCACCTGTGATAGATTGAAAATTGTGGGGGACAGTGATGCTACCCATGCTTGTTTCTATATCAAATGAAAGAGTTTCAAGGCTTTCTTTGACTAAGTTTAGCTTAACATCGCCCAAGCTATTGTCAATATTGATATCGCCTGACAGAGTGAGTTGCTGAGAGTTAATGCTACCTGATGAAAGCTTAATTGTGCTATCTGATAGCTTACTTTTATTTAGGTTGATATCCCCTAGAGAATTTTCTAAATACCCTTTTTCAACAGTAGTGTTATCGATAGTCACACTGCCTGATGAGAGCTTAAGATCCAATTTTTGGATGGCCAGATCAGATAAGGAAACGTCTCCAAGAGAATTCGATAAGTCTCCCGTGAAAATCGTACTGTTTTTGACGGTTAGGCTGCCTGCTGAAAGACTAAGGTCTAATTTTTGAACGGACAAGCCAGATAGGGAAACGTCACCTAGACTGCTGTTGCCTTTAAGGGTTGAAAGTTTTGTTCCCTTAGGTAGGCTGAGGGTAACCGTTGAACGCCCTCCTTCGTTATCAAAAAAGTTCAAGATAGAACGGATGCCGCTGCTCCATCCGAAAGTTATCAGGGGCCTTGGTTGCTGAATCTTTAGAGTTCCTTGATTGGCTGATGTAACAATTCGCTCAGAAGCTTCCTTGCCTTGATAATAGGTCAAATGAGTTTTATCATCTTCTGATTCTTCAATGACTAGGTTTCGATTTCCGAGATCGATATCCAGAGCAGAAATATCGGAGAAGTCCTCTGTCTTTTTACTGTATTTGGTATGATTGGCTTGCAACAAGTGGTTTATGCCACCAGTTGCAGTTCCTGTAGCAATCAGTGCACCTCCTAGTAGGCAAGTTGAGATTCCGACAGTTAGTAATGTTTTTCTCCAGTTAGGCATGGCGTGCTCCTTTCTTTGAAAGTCGTTTCGCTAGCTTGATAAAGTTGTTTTTGGTGAACTGTATGAGTGGTGAAACACCTAAAGCGCAGAAAGCGGATAGTCCAAAACCTAGAAGGCTGATTCCAATAGTAAGTAGGAAGCTAGGAATCGAAACTCCTAGTGAGATGGTCAGGCTGTCCCAGATCGAGCTGATACCAAAGACAAAAAAGGCGAAGGAGCCGATAGCTAGGACAAAAGCAAAGACTCCAATCAAGAAGAAGAAGACGAAGACTAAAATAGCGACGACCAGAGCTAGCGGAATAGCTAGAGGTGCTGCTAGAATAGATAGGATAGCAATTTGGATAACATTCTTAGTATTCTTTGGCTCGTCTTCTTCTATGATCTTATCTAAGAGGTTGACCATGATTTCATGTGCAGCTTCACGAGGACTGCCGAGTTCGGCTATGACTTGGGCTTCATTTTCAGGACCTGCTTCATCAAAATACTCAACAAAGTAGTCCATAGCTTCTTGGTAATCGTGTCTGGGGAGTTTCTTCAGATATTTATCTAACTGAGCGAGATATTCAGTTCTTGTCATGATGGATGTTCCCTTCTATAATATTGTTGATTGTACTAATATACTGATTCCATTCTTCTCTGAGCTTATTGAGCTGGTCGAGCCCCGCACCTGTGAGAGAATAATATTTTCTTTTACGACCTTGAAACTCTTGTGAGTAGGTGGTTAGGTAGCTATTCTTTTCTAATTTTTTCAGAATTGGGTAAAGAGTGGACTCTTTGATATTGGCTAATAGTTTAATGGTCTGGCTGATTTCATAACCATAGGAATCTTCTTTTTCTACGAGGGCCAAAATGAGAAACTCAATTAGGGCTGATGAGGTTGGGAAGTAATACACATTTTTTTCCTCCTTTATCAATATAAAAAATATTTATATATAATTATTTTATATATAAATTATATACATAATAAAATGACTTGTCAAGAAAATATATAAAAATTTTATATATAAATTTTTTCACTTAGAAACAAAATAGATTTAGGATTGAAAACTGGGTGAATAAAATGGTAAAATAGAGTATATTTATTGAATGATTTGGAATGACGAATGAAAAAACATCAAACAATTTACACTTTTTTGTTGAGAACCCTGCTTTATTTTGTTATCTTTTTAGCACTTCTCTATTTCTTTAGTTACCTGGGTCAAGGACAAGGTGGCTTTATTTACAATGAATTTTAATATTAAAAGAGGTATCCTTTCGTGACGAATACGACCATTAACGATATGATTGAAACAATTGAGCACTATGCTCAGACACAACCAGACTTCCCTGTATACAATGTATTGGGAGAGGTTCATACATACGCTGACTTGAAGGCTGATTCAGATTCGCTAGCAGCTAAGATTGACAGTCTAGGTCTAGCTGCTAAATCTCCTGTCGTGGTCTATGGGGGCCAAGAGTATGAGATGCTTGCGACCTTTGTAGCCTTGACCAAGTCAGGTCATGCTTATATTCCGATTGATAGTCATTCAGCTTTGGAGCGCGTGGCAGCAATTGTAGAAGTTGCTGAGCCAAGCTTGATCATTGCAATTGCAGACTTTCCTATGGAAGTAACTGTTCCAAGCCTGAGTTTAACAGAATTACAGGCAAGCTTTGCTCAAAAGACAGCTTATGAAATCACTCATTCTGTCAAGGGAGATGATAATTACTACATCATCTTTACCTCTGGAACAACAGGAAAACCCAAAGGTGTTCAAATTTCCCATGACAATTTGCTGAGCTTTACCAACTGGATGATTACGGATAAAGAGTTCGCAACGCCTGCGCAACCGCAAATGTTGGCTCAGCCACCTTACTCTTTTGACTTGTCTGTGATGTACTGGGCACCGACTCTGGCTTTGGGAGGAACGCTGTTTGCACTTCCAAGTGCTATTACGCAAGACTTTAAGCAACTCTTTGAAACTATTTTGAGCTTGCCGATTGCTATCTGGACCTCAACACCATCTTTTGCAGATATGGCCATGCTCTCAGATGATTTCAATAGCCAAAAGATGCCAGGTCTGACTCATTTCTACTTTGATGGAGAAGAGTTGACAGTTAAGACAGCTCAAAAACTGCGTGACCGTTTCCCAAATGCTCGTATCATCAATGCCTATGGACCGACGGAAGCGACAGTGGCTTTATCAGCTGTAGCTGTCACAGATGAAATGCTAGCTACCATGAAACGTCTGCCAATCGGCTATACTAAGGAAGATTCTCCAACCTTTATCATTGATGAAAACGGCCAGAAGCTTCCGAATGGTGAACAAGGCGAAATCATCGTATCTGGTCCAGCAGTTTCTAAGGGTTATATGAACAATCCAGAAAAAACAGCAGAGGCTTTCTTTGAATTTGAAGGCTTGCCTGCTTATCATACTGGAGATGTGGGTTCCATGACTGATGAAGGACTCTTGCTTTACGGCGGACGTATGGATTTCCAAATTAAGTTTAATGGCTACCGCATCGAGCTGGAGGACGTTTCACAAAATCTTAATAAGTCAAAATACATTGATTCAGCAGTGGCTGTGCCTCGCTATAACAAGGACCACAAGGTACAAAATCTTTTGGCCTATGTTATCTTAAAAGATGGGGTGGCAGAACAGTTTGAGCGTGAGATTGATATTACAAAAGCCATTAAGGAAGACTTGGAAGATATCATGATGTCTTATATGATGCCATCTAAATTCCTTTATCGTGAATCTTTACCTCTGACACCTAATGGTAAGATCGATATCAAGGGCTTAATCAGCGAGGTCAATAACCGATGATGGAAATTTTAAAACAACTTCCTCACCTAGAACCTTACGGCGACCCCCAATATTTTGTATATATTATCTTAGCAGTTCTACCTATCTTCATCGGGCTCTTCTTTAAAAAAAGATTTCCGCTTTATGAAGTCTTGGTAAGCCTAGCCTTCATCATCTTTATGTTGGTTGGACCCGACCTGACTCAGTTTCTTGCCTTTATCTTTTACGTAGTTTGGCAGACCTTTTGGCTCTTTCTTTACAAGTTTTATCGCAAAAGATGGGATAATAAGTGGGTATTCTATCTGCATGTTTTCTTGGCAATTTTGCCCTTAACGATTGTGAAAGTCACACCAGCTATTCAAGATCACCATCAGTCCTTGCTAGGTTTTCTGGGGATTTCCTATCTGACCTTCCGATCTGTTGGTATGATGATGGAGCTACGCGATGGGGCTCTGACAGACTTTAGTCTTTGGGAGTTTTTGCGCTTCATGCTCTTTATGCCCACCTTCTCTAGTGGGCCGATTGATCGCTTCAAGCGTTTTAATGAAGATTATGTTCAGATTCCTGACCGAGAAGAACTTCTTAATATGCTTGAGAAAGCCGTGCACTATATCATGCTAGGTTTCTTGTATAAGTTTGTCCTGGCTCATATCTTTGGACATTTGCTTTTGGGACATGTCAAGACCTATGCACTTTATATTGGTGGTTTCTTTAACCTAGGAACTTTGGGTGTTATGTATGTCTTTGGTTTAGATCTCTTTTTCGACTTTGCAGGCTATTCTATGTTTGCGGTGGCCATTTCCTATCTAATGGGGATTAAGAGTCCGATTAACTTTGACAAACCCTTTCTCTCTCGGGATTTAAAGGAATTTTGGAATCGTTGGCACATGAGTCTGTCCTTCTGGTTCCGTGACTTCGTCTTTATGCGAATAGTCATGGTCCTGATGCGCAATAAGGTCTTTAAAAACCGAAACGTTACCTCGGGAGTGGCTTATTTGATCAACATGACCATCATGGGCTTTTGGCATGGTGTAACCTGGTATTATGTGGCTTATGGAGTTTTCCATGGCTTTGGTCTGATTATTAATGATGCTTGGATTCGCAAGAAAAAGACCATCAATAAAGAACGAAAGACCAAAGGCTTAGCACCTTTACCGGATAACAAATGGACTCAAGCTCTTGGTATGGTTATTACCTTCCATGTTGTTATGCTGTCATTCTTAATCTTCTCAGGATTTTTGAATGATCTTTGGTTTAAAAAATAAAAATAAATGAGGAAAATACAATGGATGTAAAAGCAGAAGTAATCGAAATTATCGATGAATTATTTATGGAAGATGTCTCTGACATGATGGATGAAGATTTGTTCGATGCAGGTGTCCTAGATAGCATGGGAACAGTTGAATTGATTGTAGAGTTGGAAAATCGTTTTGATATTCGTGTACCTGTTTCTGAATTTGGTCGCGATGACTGGAATACGGCCAATAAAATCGTTGAAGGTGTAACGGAGCTTCGTAATGCTTAAACGATTATGGCTGATTTTGGGGCCAGTTTTTTGTGCGCTACTGATGGTAGTTGCCTTGCTATTTTTCTATCCGATTAACTACAATCATAATTATGAGAGTGAAAAGCGTTCAGCCGTCACTTTAACGGCAGAAAATTTCAAAAATCGAACCCAAAAGAGTAAGGCTTTAACTGATGAAGAACATCGTTTTGTCCCTTTCTTTGGTTCGAGTGAATGGCTACGCTTTGACAGTCTGCACCCGGCTGTTTTAGCAGAAAAATATGACCGTTCTTATCGACCTTATTTCCTAGGTCAGCGTGGCGCGGCCTCTCTCAATCAGTACTTCGGTATGCAGCAGATCCTGCCACAACTGGAAAATAAAACAGCTGTCTATGTGGTATCCCCCCAGTGGTTTACCAAGAAGGGATATGATGCTTCGGCTTTCCAGCAATACTTTAATAGTGATCAGTTGACCAGCTTTTTGAGGCAACAGAGCGGGGATCGTGCTGCCCAATACGCGGCGCAGCGTCTACTGCAGCTTTATCCTAACATTGCTATGAAAGACAATGTTCAAAAGTTGGCCAATCGGCAAAAATTGACGAGCTTTGATCGTTCTTTTATCCGTTTTATGGCACGGATCAATCGGCGAGAAGATGCCTTTTTCAGCAATTTTGTCGCAGCTAATAACGACAATTATGAAAAATTTGTGCTGTCTAAGCTGAAGAATCTGCCTGACCAATTTTCTTATGATGCCTTGGAAGAGGTCGGAACAGAAGAAGCCAAGAAAAACACTAGTAGCAATGACCTTGGAATTGAAAACAAATTCTATAAGAATCGTCTAAAAAGAGCCTTGAAACGCCTCAAGGGTTCTCAGCAGAATCTATCCTATGTGCAATCTCCTGAATACAATGATTTGCAATTAGCTCTGGATCAGTTTGCTAAATCTAAGACCAATGTTCTCTTTGTTATTCCTCCGGTCAATGCTAAATGGATGGAATATACTGGGCTGAGTCAAGAAAAGTATCAGCAGGCTGTTGAGAAAATCAAATATCAGCTGACTGAACAAGGTTTTAATAACATTGCTGATTTTTCGAAGGATGGCGCTAAGTCCTACTTTATGCAGGATACCATCCATATGGGGTGGCTAGGTTGGCTTGCATTTGATAAAGTGGTGGATCCATTTGTGGCAAATCCACAACCTGCGCCAGCTTACAAGCTCAATGACCGTTTCTTTAGCCAGGAATGGGCCCAATATACTGGTGAACCAGAAGAATTTAAATAGTATTCTTTCAAGATGGGGACTGGGACAAGAATGTTTCAGCCTCCTTTCTTATAATGTAATGATTGGAAAGGATCAAGAAGCTAGCTATTATCCGGTAAAGGAGGAAAAGATGAAGGTACGTCTATCCAAAGAAGAAGATCTAAAAGCTATCATGGAGATCTATGCTCTGGCTCGTAAGTTTATGAGAGAGCAAGGAAATCCGACTCAGTGGGGAGAGGATTATCCTAGCAAACTTTTAATAGAAGCAGATATAACCTCTCGTCAGTCCTTTGTTGTAGAGGAGGATGGAAAGATAGTCGGGACTTTCGCTTTTATCATAGGAGAGGATCCAACCTATCAAGTCATTGAAAAGGGAGCCTGGCGTTCGACAGCGCCTTATGGAACGATCCATCGTATCGCTTCAAACGGCCAAGTCAAAGGTCTGGCTCACCAGGTTTTTGATTTTTGCTATCAGGAGATCCCCCATCTACGGATCGATACTCATGCAAATAATAAGCCCATGCAAGCAGCTATCTTATCTTATGGCTTTATTGAGTGTGGCATCATTTACGTCGCAGACGGAAGCCCTCGGTTAGCTTATGATTACTATTGGTAAATGAAGGCATCTGCTGAGGAGCAGATGTTTTTTTCAAGAAAAGGACTTGGCGATATTACTAGCCTTCTGTCTCTCAAATTTTTTCATACTGGTTTTCGGGTGCTCTTTCGTCTTACCTATTTTAAAAAATTTGCCGACTAATTTGAAGATAGGGTGAGAAAATGATGTTATTTTAAGAAAGAAAATAGGATAAAAGGTAGAGAAAATTCGGAAATAATACGGATGAAAAGTATATTTTCAAAAAAAATGTATAAAATTCACAGAAAAATGTTGCAAGCTACAATTTCTTATGATAGAATATACAAAACAAATAAAAAGGAGAACGTTATGGCTCGGATTAAATTAACTCCAGAAGAATTGCGTGCTTCAGCGCAACGTTACACAGATGGTGCAGAAAATGTGAATCAAGTTCTTTCATCTCTTACGAATGAACAAGCGATCATTTCTGAAAACTGGGAAGGTTCAGCTTTCCAAAGCTTTGAAGAACAATTCAATGAACTGTCTCCAAAGATTAAAGAATTTGCACAATTGCTTCAAGACATTAACGCTCAGTTGGTGAAAGTTGCTGATATCGTGGAACAAACTGACCAAGATATTGCAGCACAAATTCATTAATTTTGAATAAGTGGCTTTAGTAGGAAGGCGAGGGCCTTCCTCTTTTTAGTATCAGAAAGAAAATTAAAAAGCGAAAGAATGAAGAATAAAAAAATCTTTAAATATATCGGCAATAGTCTCTTAGTGGTTTTGCTGTTTACGATCGTTACAATTTTAAATATATCTGTACAGAATAATACGACAAGCAGCGGTAAAACAAAACAAAAAACAAGTCAACAAACTAAATTAAACGTAGCCATTGTCAATGAAGACCAAGCTGTACGTGTGGATAAGAAAGAGTACAATCTTGGGGCTAGCTATGTAAAAAATATTGAACGAGATAATTCCCAAAATTGGTTTGTCGTGACACGCGGGGCGGCCGATGCAGGTTTGGAAAAAGGAACTTATCAGCTAGTCTTGACCATTCCGAGCGATTTTTCAGAAAAAGTACTGGATGTGAACAGTATTAATGCGGATAAAACAACCGTGACCTACAAGGTTAATGCGGCTGGAAATCTGCAGGTGGAAAATGAGGCCAACAAGCTAGCGAAAGATATTGTGGCAGATTTGAACAGCCAGTTGGTTGATATGTATATGGCTAGCATTTTAAGTAACCTTTATACTGCCCAGAAAAATGTTCAAGCAAGTTCACAAGTTCAAGCGACCAATATTGGCAAGTATAAGACCAATCTATTGGATACAGCTATTAATTCAAAAAATATTTTTCCGACGCTTTACAGCATGACCAATTCATCAGTAGATGCTAATAACATGCTGAAATCAAATTTGGAGAATTTTACACAGTCATTTGATACTCTTGGAACGTCTCAGACTGCTTATGACAATAATTTTAGTAGTTTGCTCAAGCAAAGAGGTGAAGATCAGATTAGCTATGCGGCCTTTATGGACCAGCTGATGTCTATGAGCCGTGATTCATTGAGCTCAGAAACAAAGAAACTTTATGATGACTTGCAAAAGCAACAGGAGACACTTGGTAAGCAGATTGGCTCGTCAGAGAGTAAGGATGCAGCTGATGCAAAAACTTATACAGGTCTGGCAACAAGTGTTTCTCAGAAAATTGAAGATTTAGAAAAAGATCTCAAAGCTGAACGTGATAAATTCAAAGAACACCAAGATAATATAAAAGACTTTATCACAAAAAAACTGGCTAGTTACTATGGGGTTGAATCTGGGGATAAAGTCACTCTAAATCAAGTCTTCGAAAAAGGGGGCTTAAAGGATTTAGAGAACTCTGAGAGCTCAATCAAGGCTGAACTAGCCAATGCTATCGCTGCTTTGCCAGCAGAAGATTTCAGTGGAAAGACATTTAATGCTTTTGGCTTGTCTATTACTGTGCCAAGTATTAACTATGCTGAGCTTAAGGAGTACGGGACTCCTAGTGACGGGACAAGTTCTGACACTCTCAACCAATTGGCAGCTAAAGCAGTGACAAGCACTGACGCAGTTGATGGCGCTGTAGCCAAGGCTAAGGTTTCTTGGCAAGCGCCAGATGGTGTGACAGTAGATTCAGTGTCCTACAATGGTAGCACTGTAACAGATGGCCAAGAAATTAATCTTGTAGAAAACGCTAAGTTTGATATTCGTTATAGCGTCAAAAGTGCATCATCTGATACAAGTGATAGCGATGCCACTTCTGCGACAAATACTCAGATCTCAATCACCCTCAATGGTGTACAGTCGGCTACTGCAGCAATTGATATTCAAGGAGTTCAGCAGGCGGCGGCTAGTTATGGTATGCAGTCTCAGAGAATTGCCTCAGCCTATCAGCAGGTAGATTCTCTTCTTAAGGTTTATTCTACAATAGAACAATTGAAAAAAGGGGACATGGCAGATGCCTTGACTCAGCTTCTATCAGAAGCGATCAATGCTAACTTGAAAGATTACAACGATAGTCTTTCTCAAGCGAACAGTTCCTCAGATGACAAGGATCATAAAGAAACAGGTGTTCGTCAAAAATTAGACGAGACCTTGAAAGATTTGAAAGAAACAGCTCCTGAATTGAAGGAAAACCTAGAAAAAATTGCACTTAGCAATAAGGAATTAGGAACAGCCATCGATGGTCAGCTGAAACAATATGAAAAGCTAAGAGAGAGCTTGTCTGAAATTGCGACATCTCAGACTGCTAGTACAGCAGCTTTGGCTAAAACTGACTCTGAATTGTCTTCACTTAATTCTGAATTTAGGTCTTTGTTAAGTACGACTTCAGGCGTTAAGGCTTCATCTCAAAGCAATGTTCAGGCGGCTGAATCTGCGAATCAGATTTTCAGTAATTTCCATCGGGAATTGGCGAATGCTCAGGGCAACACAGAAAAATTGTCTAGCGATGCAGAAACTTTGATGGCAGAGTTTAATGAAGAATTAGCAGCGAATGGGAACTTTGTAGAATCCTTTATCAAGGTACTCAATAACGCTTATGAAAATGGCGTGCCAAATGAGGTTCTTCTTAAATTCTTATCTAGTCCAGTAGCGCAACGTTCTTCATCAGTGAAAGCAACAGTCAATGTGTATCGTCCATTCACTTGGATATTGCTCCTAGAAATTGTGAGTCTCTTTACAGCTTATCTTTTTGCGACACAGAATATCGTTCGCAAAGTCAAAGACAAGTTCAAGCTAGACAAATTGCACGATACAGATATTACGACAGTTGGTGTCCTATCCAGCTTAGCCTTGACCATTGGTTTAGCAATTGGGATTATCTCAAGCATTCAGCTCTCAGTTGGTCGTGAATATGTGCCATCTTGGGTACTCTTGCTAGTATTTGCCAGTCAAATTCTTGTCCAAGGACAGTATTTCTTATTGAAACATCTCCGTGTTATCGGTATGGGTCTTGCCTTCTTTATGATGATTAGTTTTGTTTATCTATCCAATGCTATTGGAACAACGGCTAGTCTGACTGGCTTCCCAGCCTTCATCAAGGACTTGAATGCACTGTCTGTTTTGGAAAATCTACTCTCAGCTTACTTTGACGGGCAAGCAGCAGGCTTCTTTGTCTTCTTTGCTCTCTTAATTGTTTTGGGCTTATTAGCAGCAGCTAATATCTTTGTCAAACCCAGAAGTTTTCAAGGAACAATCAGTCAAACCCAGAAAGTATAATAGGATATGAAAAAATTAATTCTCTTGCTTTTTACCGTAGGGGTGTGTGCAGCAGTCTCAGTGGCTGCTGCGGACGACCTCCAAGATAATAGTTTGCAAATCGATAACTCCAGACTTGAGAGAGAAGAGGAGTTAAATTTTGGTGCGCAGTCGGAACGGATTAAGGCGCTTTTTAATGCCGCAGATCAAAAGAAACTGCAGGAGATACAGCATGATCAGAATAAACAGTTGGCCACAGAAGGGGGACAACTGTTTTCTGCTATACAGGGGCCAGTTAAGGAAGCCAAAGAAAAGCAGTTATTTCAGTCAAAAAGCCAAGCGGTTTCGAAGTTAGAAATTAGCCAGAGAGAAGATGGAACCACTAGCTGGGGAGATTTTTTGCCAGGGGTTGTCTATATTGGCCTAGTCGTCCTGTTGGTTGGGATTACAGCCTTTATCAGCTATAAGGTGGCTACGGACTGACTTTCATAAGTGGACCTTTAAAAACTAAAACTCATGACCAGATATGAGATTGTAAATTAGGAGAATTGAGAGAATGAAGCAACATATCAATATAACCCTACGCCTATCAGATAGGGATGTCGATATTCGAATTCCTCGACGGATTGAAGTACGTCGGCTGATTCGAGAAATAGATAGCATTTTTGGGCCAGAAGTAAAAAGGCCAAAATACCAGTTGAGAATTATTAATAAAGGCTTGCTACTTGATGAGGGCAAGTACCTATCAGATTATCCAATTACAACAGGAGATTTAGTAGAGATAGAGGAGGCATCAGGTGACTGAGGAAAAATTTGTATACGGAGAACAAACCTTTACCTATGAGAAAAGTGACAAGGAATGGAAATTAAGTTTACGCCGTTCAGATGTGGCTACGCAAGACTTACGAGAGTTACTGATTTTGGATTTACACCATCCGCTCTTTTTGGAGCAGACCATGGATGCGGATGAAGATGGCTTAACGTTTACCTACCAGCTAGAGCCACATAGTCTCAGCTATGAAGAGGTTAAATCTCGGCCAATCTCAGAAAGAATCCGCTTGGCTCTCAATGTCTTTGCTCTTGAAGCTGCTTTGGAGCTACCAGTGACTTTTCTTCTTCATCCGAGCAACCTCATGATTACCAAGGATGCTCAGGCTAAGATTGCCTATCGTGGGGTTCCAGGTATTATGATACCGGAGTCACTGACTGCTGAAGATTTCTTGCGCCAGGCCAAGTGTTTTGCTGCGACCTTGTTTGCGGATGTGGACTTTATGGAACTCTACAATGGTTCTTTGGAGTTGGAAACCTTACCAGACTTTTTGGTTGAACTCCGTGAAGCAGAAGATCAGGCCACTGCAGTGGCTGTTCTAGAAAAGGCTTATCTAGATAAGACCAAGGAAGAAAAAGCTACTCTGATTCAGGTGTCTAGTAGATGGCATCGGGTTTTCAAGTTGGCCTCTATCTGGCTGTCAGTAGCTGTTGTTCTTTTGATTATTCCCTTGATTTATCTCATTTTCCTGCAAAATCCTTTTAAAGAAAAGCTTCTGCAGGCGGATACTGCCTTTATCAAGGTCGATTATAGTGGTGTTATCACTGAGTTAGAAGGTATTGCCCCTTCTAGTCTTCCAACGACTCAAAAGTACGAATTGGCTTACTCTTATATTCAAGGACTAGAATTTTCATCTGATCAAAAGAAGGTCATCTTGAATAATGTGAGTCTTAAATCAGATGAGCTCTACCTGATTTACTGGATCCAAATAGGGCGCAACACCTTTGAGGATGCTTTGGATACAGCCAAGCGGATTAATGATAATGACCTCATCCTTTATGCTTTGGCACAGGAAATCAAGCAAGTACGAGAAGATGACAAGCTATCAGGTAAGGATCGAGAAAGCAAGCTTAGCTCGCTGGAAGGTGAATACAAGAAGTACTGGGATAGTCGGAGCGAACTACTGACAAGCGATTCAAGCTCAAGCGACTCTAGTGAAAAGGAGGCTTCATCTACAGAAGCTTCAAGTTCAACTGAAACCAGTGCATCTAGCAGTCACTAAGCAGGTCAAGGAGTAAAAAATGACAAAACAAGTAATTTTCTATACCCAGGGCCTGCGTTATGAGGTTGAACCCACAGAAGGGCGCCAGCTTCTTCTTGGGGCCAGCGAAAAGGCTCAGGTCTATCTGCCTCAGCAGGAGGAGGAAATTCGACTCAAGGCTGATGGAGACGAGGTTTTCTACCAGTTTGGAGAGGAGACAGGCCTCTTGACAGATGGACTGGTACTGAATCAAATCCGTTTTTGCCTTAGAGATAAAACTCCGACAGTTTATGATCTTTTGGACCAACAAGAGCTACGGATCGGTGCTCAGAGTGGCTCTAGCCTTCAAGTCTCTGATGATTTAGAATTGCTCTTGCAAAAAAACGGAGAAAACTGGCATTTAACCAAGTTCAAAGGAACCTTTTATCGAAATAACATCTTAGAAAAACAAGACCAGCTACAGCTTTCCTTTGGTGCTGAGCTCAGCTTTGGTGCTGTAACGATCAAAATCTATCCAGATGAAGTCTGGCTGAGTGGCCCCGTCCAAGCGGCCAAGGTTCTATCTCTGCGAGGAGCATCTCGCTACGGCTTTTACCCAGACTACCCAGACTATCATCGTTCGCCACGTATTATCTATCGAGGATCTGAGGATAAGATGGTCATAAATCCTCCAGGTAAAGAGCCTGGAAAGCCAAATGATGAATTGCTTAAGCTCATTGTACCGCCCTTGCTGATGATTGGGGTTGTAATCCTGATTACCCTTATCCAGCCTCGGGGGATCTATATCCTGGCGACTATGGCCATGTCTGCAGCTAGTATCGTCTTTTCTGTCAGGACCTTCTTTAAAAATCGGAAGAAATACAAGGCAGACAAGAAAGAGCGCGTGGACCTTTACCGTCTCTATCTAAAAGACAAGGCTATTGAGCTGACTGACTTGGAACGCAAACAGCGTCAGGGCATGCTCTATCACTTCCCTAAGGTGGAAGAGCTGACCGAGTTAACTCAAGGTTACAGTCACCGTATCTATGAAAAAACACCGCTCCACTTTGACTTTTTGACCTATCGTCTAGGCTTGGGGCAGGTTCCGACTTCTTATCAGTTGACCTATGGACAGCAGGAGAGAAGTGGGAAGAAAGATGCGCTTGAAGAGGAGGGTTTTGCTCTTTATACCAAGCATAAAAAAATCCCTGATCTGCCGATTGTAGCAAATCTTAGCCACGGGCCGGTTGGTTATGTCGGACCGCGCAATCTAGTCCTTGAACAGCTCCAGCTCTTGGTTATGCAGTTGAGTGTCTTTCACTCTTATCATGATGTACAGTTTATCACCATCATGCCAGAGGAAGAGCGGGACCAATGGAATTGGATGCGTTGGTTACCACATGCAAGCTTGCAGGAAATGAATGTGCGAGGCTTCGTATACAATCAGCGTACTCGCGACCAAGTACTTAACAGTCTCAATCAGATCTTGAAACTCCGTAAGACTCAAAGGGATGAGGCAAGTCGCCAAGAGACGACTCTCTTCAGCCCTCACTATGTGGTCTTAATCACTGATGAAAAGCTGATTTTGGATCATGTCATCATGGAGTTTTTCACAGAAGACCCGACAGAACTAGGCTGCTCACTTCTCTTCGTCGAAGACGTGATGAGCTCCCTATCTGAAAATGTCAAAACCGTCATCAATATCAAGGACCGCAATATCGGACAGTTGGTTATGGAGGAAGGGATTCTCAAGGAGACCAACTTCCGCTTGGATCACTTCCCAGACGGCTATGATAAGGAACAAATTGCACGGACCTTGGCACCGCTCAACCACCTGCAAAATCTCAAGTCTTCTATCCCTGATACAGTTACCTTTATGGAGATGTATGGGGCTGAAAGCTTTGCGGACTTGAAGGTCTTAGACAGATGGAAGAGCCATGCTCCTTACAAGAGCCTAGCTGTGCCGATCGGTCTTCGAGGCAAGGATGACCTAGTGCAACTCAACCTCCACGAGAAGGCTCATGGACCGCACGGTTTGATTGCGGGGACGACTGGTTCTGGTAAGTCTGAGACTATCCAGTCTTATATCCTGAGTCTAGCCGTCAATTTCCACCCGCACGATGTGGGCTTCCTACTCATTGACTATAAGGGTGGGGGAATGGCCCATCTCTTTAAGAAACTGCCTCACCTGCTAGGAACTATTACCAACCTAGATGGGGCCCAGTCTATGCGGGCCTTGGTTTCTATCAATGCGGAGCTAAAACGCAGGCAGCGTCTCTTTAATCGCTATGAAGTCAACCACATTAACCAATATCAGAAGAAATTCAAAAATGGTGAAGCTAAAGAACCTCTGCCCCACCTTTTCCTCATCTCAGATGAGTTCGCAGAGCTTAAGGTTAACCAGCCAGACTTTATGAAAGAGCTGGTTTCTACGGCTCGGGTCGGACGTTCCCTCGGTGTTCACCTGATCCTTGCCACTCAAAAACCATCTGGGGTCGTGGATGACCAGATCTGGTCCAACTCTCGTTTCAAGCTAGCCCTCAAGGTAGCAGACCGAAGTGACTCCATGGAAATGCTCCATACACCGGACGCAGCAGAAATCACACAGGCTGGTCGTGCTTACCTGCAAGTCGGCAACAACGAAGTCTATGAACTCTTCCAATCAGCCTGGTCAGGAGCAGATTACCAGCCGGACAAGGATGAACTGGGAATCGAAGATCACACAATCTATCGTATCAACGACCTAGGCCAATATGAAGTCCTCAATCAAGACCTCTCTGGACTGGATCTAGCCGATGAAATCAAGGAAGTACCGACAGAGCTTGATGCTATTGTCGAAAATATCCAGCTCTTGGCAGAGAGCCAAGAGATCGCTCCCCTACCACAGCCGTGGCTACCACCGCTCCGTGAGCGCATGACACTAGATGAGCTTGAAGCGGTTGATTTCCATAAGGAATGGAATAAAAAGCCAAGTGATCTCGAGCTTCTCATCGGGATGGCAGATATTCCGCAAGCACAAAAGCAAGAGCCAGTCTCTATCAATCTATCTAAGGATGGAAATATCCTCTTGTATGGTAGTCCAGGGACAGGGAAGACGACCTTCCTGCAAAGTGCAGCGATGGATCTGGCTAGAAAGTACAGTCCAAAAGATGTCACACTTTACTTGATGGACTTTGGAACGAATGGGCTGGCGCCTTTGAGCCATCTGCCTCACGTAGCAGATACCCTACTTTTAGACCAGACGGAGAAAGTTGCTAAGTTTGTCCGGATCATGGAGCGAGAGCTCAATCGGAGGAAGAAACTCTTATCTGACTACGGTGTGGGGACCATAGACCTCTACCGTCAGGCTAGTGGCCAAGAAGAGCCGACAATTGTCATTCTCTTGGATAGCTATGAAGCGATGAAGGAAGAGCCATTTGAAGCAGAGCTCTTCAAGATCTTGATGCGGATATCTCGCGAAGGTCTCAGCATTGGTGTCCACCTAATCATGACAGCTGGTCGTCAGTCCAACCTGAGAGCTACCCTCTATGCCAACTTCAAGCATCAGATGACTCTTAAGCAAAATGATGTCGGTGAAGTCCGGACCATTCTAGGTAGCACACCGCTTGCGGCGACCATGGAAGATATCAAAGGACGCATCCTCATGAAACGGGATGAAGTTGATGTCGTCCAGCTTGCCTTGCCAGTCGCAGGTATCAGTGATGCACAAGTCATCAACAACCTACGTGCAGAAGTCGCTCGAATCCAAGAAGCCTGGACAGGTGAAACACCACAGGCTATCCCGATGGTACCTGAGGAGTTGACAGTAACAGAGTTTGCTAACATTTCTAGTGTGAAGAAAGCGGTTGAAAATGCTCAGATTCCGATTGGACTGGAAATAGAAAAGGTTGAGAATGTTGGTATCTCTCTTAACAGATTTAAGCACTTGGCTTATATATCAAATGCGGAGGACGCTTTTGATAATATTTCGCATCACTTATTAAAGGTCGCTCTTCATATTATGACAGATGTTCATGTCATGTTAATTGACGCTTTTCAGGAATACGAAATATATAAAAATCAGGTAAAAACCTATATTAGCAGTAAAGAGGAATTATCTGATATTGGAAGTCAATTAGTCTATGAAGTGAAACGACGTCTTGAAAAAGGAATCTCTTCTGAGTGGTTAATTTTTATCCCAAATATGAAGGGATTAGTATCTGAAAGTGATATAAATGATACACAATTGCGATTCTTGTTTGAAAACGGTCCTCGAGTAGGTATGCGATTCATTATCGGTGGAGAATATAGTTATATTGGGACAGGTATCGATGTAATCCCTAGATATATCAAGACTAATGCTCAATGGTTTATCTTTGGTATGCGATTGATGGATCAAAACTTCTTGGATAAACCATACAATAATCGAGAAGTACGACCAGAGCCAGATGAAGTTTATCTGCATTCGCGCAAACAAGTTATAAAACTGAAAATTACAAGAAATTATTAAAAGGAGATAGTATGGCACCAATACAAAGTAAAGAAGAAGTCGCAAGTACAATCGCTACGGATATAGCAAGTGCGGCAGGAAGTATAACATCAGCTGGTAACGTTACTCTGGATGGATCAAGTGAGTATCCCGGGAATAGTACTGCAGCAGAGAAAATTCCAGAAGAAGCTAGTTATGCAGAATCCATTAGCGGTGTGCTTAATGATTTTGTAGGATTGATTCATGGGATTGCAGCAGAGTTTGTAGCCATGGATAATCATATAGCATCAAACATTGATGCTAATACAACCAATTTACCAAAAACAAGTGCAGTACCAGAGGGTGATAGTAGCTTTGTACCAAATTCAGGATATTTTGCAGAATAATGAAACCAATTACCTTAGAAGAGATCGATAAAAAGAAAAAAAGCATTGATAACTCGCTGGATCAACTGATCCTAGAAAAAAAGAAGGTAGAGCGAGCAGAGAAAGAAATGTTTGATTTACATCAACAAAGCTTAAAACCTCTTCGTCAGATTCTAACACTTCCTATATCTTCCAAAGACTACCAAGACTACGAAAATCTAATTGTAAGTGTGGAAGGTATCGGAGCTATCATTGAAGAATGGTATCAAGGACGAAAAGCGGATATTAAGAAGCGAGAAAATCAACTGGATGAGCAACTCAATGAACTCTACCACGCTAGAAAGAAACTATTAATAGAACAGGAGTCGAACAAGTAATATGGTCAAAATGGTATTAGGATCATCGGATGCACAAGGTCAGACCATGTCTTCCGTCGGAAAGGCTAGGATCGTAGCCTATAACTCAGCGGTCACAGCCCTCTCCAACTTTAATGGAGCAGGTGACTTGCAAGGAAATGCCTATGATTCAGGAAAACAATACGGGATGAGTGTGATTACGCCACTGATTAAGGGAGCGATTATGTATTCGGAGTACCTCAGTGAAGCAGTACCTAAACTCCCCTCAAAATATCGGTCAGAAGTTGGGGGAGAAGATCTAGATTCAGCCGTACTTGAAAGTGAAATCCAAAACCTTGAAAGCAGTATTAGCAGTCTTAGAGGTGCTTTACGTGCTATGGAAGGAAGTGATCATGCTGATAGGGGTCTCCTTCAAAATATATCTTCTCGCATGGATGGTTTAACGGCTCAAAAAAATGAGAAGATGGATAAACTGCGCAAGTTGAATCTATTTGCAGGAAGTTCCAATGAAGTTTTCTCAGGAGAAGGTGCTAAGAGCATGGACACTGTGGTGAAAAATCTCACAACTGGATTGAATATGATCCATGGTGACTTTGCGAGCTTCGGTGGAACTTTTCCTAAACATTCCCAAAAGAGTTTGTCTTGGGTTAAGAGCATAGAAGGCGAGTGGGATAAGAAAACCAAGATTGATGAGGACTATCAGAAGGTTCTTGAGAAAATAAAAGATGGCAAAGAACTCTCTGAGGATGATGTGAAAGCTATTCAAGCTTACAAAGATCGTTTTCCTGGGAGAAATTTACCTAAGGAGATATTGCAGCGAGTAGACGCTTTTAAGCAAAAAGATCTAAAAGAAGAAACAAGTCTTTCTCAAAATGAATTCGAGAAATTTAAAAATGCACTAGAGCAATATTGTAAAGATAATAATATTGACATAGAGAACCTTAAGGAAGATTCTTTAAAGGATTTTGTTCAACAATTCATGGAGGAAGGTCCAACAGAATTAGCAAAAAAGGCACCAGAATTTTATAAATTTGTCTCGCAAAACGTGAATAAGGCAGGAGCAGTATCATCGTTATATGCTGTGCTTAAAACTTTTTCATCAACTGGAAATGCTACTACAGCTGGAAAAGTGGGAAATTTTATAGGAAATGTATTTTCTAAAGCAAAACCATTTGTTCAAGGAACAGGTAAAGTATTTGGTGATGCATTAACGGTATTTGACTTTTTTGATCAATTAGATTCTGGAGAAAATGTTGTTAATGCGGTTGCAAAAACTGCATTGCATAGCTACGTTTCAACTGCTGTTACTTCCACAGTAACGACATCAGTTGCAGGAGGAGTTGGAGGTACTATTGGTGCTTTTGTTGGTACACTAATTCCAGTACCAGGAGTTGGGACAGCAATTGGTTATGGGCTTGGATTAGCTACTGGAGTAGCTGTATCATGGGCAGTGAATAAGATAGTTGATTTTGCTTATGATAAAACCGTTGGCAAAGCAGTTAATGCAACATTGAAAGCAGGTGGAGAGCTTGTTAATAATGCAGCTAAGGGTGTGAAATCAGTTGGAAAAGCAATTGGTGATGGAGTATCTGGCTTTTTTGGCGGGTTAGGGAACGCATTTGGTTTTTAAAGAAAGGAATAAATTAAAATGAGAAAATATTTACCAATCGGAAGTGTAGTAAGATTAAATAAGGGGGATACAAAGCTAATGATTGTTAGCAGATTCCCTCTATATAAAGATGGAAATGATATTGGTTATTTTGAGTATTGTTCATGTATATTTCCAAGTGGCGTTGATGGAAAGGAATTTATTTTTTTTAATAAAGAAGATATTGCTGAGGTCTATTTTGAGGGATATGTTGATGTATCAGAGGAAGAAGCACAAAGAATTTTTTCTGAACAAGAAAATGAAATTGAGTATCCTAAGTTTAGAGTTGATAAAACATTCGAGGAGAATAGTTAATTAAATGAAGCAACAATTAAAAGAATTAGTTGAATTTGGGTCAAAGGATAAGGATCTTGAGCAAACGATTTTTTATAGTCCCAAGGAAAACACCTTGTTTGTTGGTCCTAGCGTACCATTTCCTGTTATGTTCATCCCCAGTGCCGGGATATCATACGGAGTATATTTACTTGCGGAACGATTTACATTTCATGGTTATTTTCCGCTTGCTTTATCGTTTCTAATTGTGTTTGTTATTGCTAAAATACAATTTAAACGTAGGAAGGAAACGGCAGTTGTTGATGTAGTTCCATATGAAATCCCTCCCCATTACTTTACTACTCAAAAAAAGAATGGTAGAAAAACTTATTTGATTATATTATCTTTTGGTGTTATTACTTTGATTTTGTCATTCTTATTTTTATCTTTTGGAGGATTTTTGGTATTATTTTTGGCATTTACAATGTGGTATTTCTTTATCTTACTGATATTATCTGGTCAATTTAAAAAATCAAAATATTTAAAGATCTTAGAAAGAAGTTGGAAGGAAAATGGCGAATAATCAGAAAGTCTACTATTTTTACACACATCCAGTGGTTGTTACATTATTTTTTCTATTAGTAGCGCTTGTAATATTTTTTATGGATTCATTTAATTCGAATGATTATTTAATTAATTGTCTTATGTTTGTGGTAACACTCATTCTTAACTTAACAGTAGGAAGATTACTTTTTAAGACAACAGGGAAACTAGTGCTGGATGGGTCTGAATTAAAGATTTATAATGGTTTTAAAGTTTACCGACTTGAAATCTCATCTACAAGATTTTATTTTGGGAAAAATTACTATATTGGGAGGGGTGTTTATCAATACCCAATTTATATAACTGGGAATTCTATTTCAAAAAATAATGACATCAAACCAATTTCTTTGAAATTGCTTGGTCAATTGAAGGATGTTGAAAGATTTAAACAATTTTATATGACCTATTTGTTAGACAAAGTAGGTCAGTTACCGGATGATGAAGATTGGTCTATTGATTACTTGAATAGATTAAAAATACATACAAATCATAAATAAATATAGTTAGGGACAAAATAATAAGATACTGTTAATAATTTTTTGTAGACACTCAAATAGAGTTAAGAAGTGTTAGATTTTCTACAATAGTATTTATTGATGTTAGTATGATTTCATGGATACGTTTTGGTAGCCTTGAAGCTAGTCTTCATAGTATTAGAGGAATGTACAATGCTATGGTTGGGGACGAATCTACAAGTGCAAGTACTTTAAGTAGTTTTTCAAACCGCATGGATTCATTAACTGGACAAAGAAATGAAAGAATGGATAAGCTCCGCAAGTTAAATATGTTTGCGGGAAGTTCCAATGAAGTTTTCTCTGTTGGGGAAGAGGGTAGTTTAATTGACGGATTAGCTCAAAACATCCAAACGGGATTAAGCCAAATCCAAACAGAGTTTGCAAGTTTTGGCGGAACTTTTTCAAGTCATTCAAATGATATGGAATGGGCCAAAAATATTGAAGGCGAATGGGATAAGAAAGCTAAGATTGATGAAGATTATCAGAAGGTTCTTGAGAAAATAAAAGATGGCAAAGAACTCTCTGAGGATGATGTGAAGAAGATAGAGGCTTATAAGAAGAGATATACAAATAGAGAATTGCCGGAAACAGTTCAAGTAGCTCTCGATAAACATAAACAGGCTATCGAAGATAAAAAGCTAAAAGCAGCAGCTAAAGAAGTATCTGAAAAGGAAGGGATTTCTTATGAAGATGCTTTGAAAATTGTTGAATCTACAGTTACGGAAGAAGGGGTATCATCTTATCTTGATAAAATTAAAGTTAATTATCCAAAACTTGCAGAATATATTCAATATTTTACTAAAACAGATAAAATGGGTAATATACATATATCCATGAATTCAAATATGAAAGGATATGCTAAAGCTGTATCAAATGAGACAACAAAAAGTTTTCTTAAAAGTTTAGTCAAGGGAACGGAACTTCCAATACCAGGTACTAATTCTTCAGTTGGAATATCAGCTATTAGTTCCGTATTTATGGGAATAGATTTTTTGGATAACCTGAGTAAGGAAAATGCGGGACGTGCATTTGTACATACAGTAGCTACAACTGCAACTACCGCTGTGATTATGGATTCAGCAGCAAGTGCATTGACAACCGCTTACTTTGTTACAGGATCTGAAACTTTATTAAGTGTAGCTGCTTATGCGACGACAGGACCAATTGGTTGGACTATTGGTGCTGGAATTGTAGCGGCAGGTCTTGCTACTTGGGCCTATAATAATAATTTTTTAGGTATCAAAGATATAGCAAATGATTTTGGTGATAGTCTTAATGAAGGATTAAAAAATGTTGGAAATGCAATTGATTCCGGTTTTAAATCAATTCAGAAAGTTTTTGGGTGGTAAGTATGACATTAGAATATAATGAAACAAGTATTTTCTGTCACCAACTGGTAGAGTACGATGGCAAGAAATTTCTGTTAGATGCTAGTACAATGAAGCCTAAGCTCTATTATTGGGGGTTGCCAACGAAAGATATCACTGTTGAGATGATGGAAGTAGATAAAAAAGTTGAAATTCCAGGAACTCGCATCAATAAATTAAATGGGACAACAGCAGCAATAATAGTTCAGCCATTTGTTGGAGTTGTTAATAGTCAGCTAAAAAATCTATTCAGAGAATATGCCATTAGTCAACAGATTTTCCTTAAACTGATATTATTTGTGGTCGCAATGTTTATTTCTTATTTACTATTCTTATTCTCTCGAGGAAAGGCCCGTAAAAAGGTTAAGAATCTATTTCCTACAGCAACTAAGAGATATATTGTGACTTTCAAGCCGATACCAGAAAGGAAACAAATATTTGATGCCCATTTATTAAACGTTGTTTTACTTGCATGTTTAGCCATGTATTTATTCAATAATAATGGTCAAGAAGGGATCTTTTTGATGATTGGTGGTATTCTTATGGCTTTTATTTTGACATTTGAATTTGGTAGAGTTCCAGTTCTTTTAGGAGCTAAAACAGGGAATCTACGGCTTGATAGTGTACAAGAGATAAGATAATTGTTATTGTTGTGTTAATTCAATGGAAAAGCAAGGTTATAAATTAAAAAGGAGATAAAATGTCAATATTGCCAATCGGAACAATCGTATATTTAAAAGAAGGAAGTCAAAAGCTCATGATTCTCAATCGTGGGGTTACTATAGAACAGAATGGTGAAAATGTTTTGTTTGACTATTCTGCAGCTTTTTACCCAATGGGACTGAATCCAGAGCAGTTATTTTATTTCAATCGTGATGATGTAGATAAAGTCGTATATAAAGGATATAGTGATGAAGAAGAAGAACGGTTTGCCAAAATTTATCAACGTTGGCTTGATGAGAATGCAACAACAATTAAAAAAGGTGTAACGAAACCTAAATAAGTTAATTCAATAATGATTTCCTAATCAAACAAGTAAGGTTTCAGTTACAGGGCTATTTATCATGACTGCTGATTGTAAACAACTAGCCAAAGTCCTTATCGATTGCTCTTAGAGTCGTTTACCGAGGAAATCTATATGCTGGATGTCAAGTATGTTCTAGTAGAACCGATTTCGCTTGATAGGTTGCAATAAGTTGTCGATAATTAGCTAAATAACTTAAATGAGGGATGTTAGATTCCGTAAATGAAAAATTTACAGGATTCCAAAATGTCACATATTAGAGAGAACCACTTGGTTCTCTTTTTTATCTTCTCAATCTCTCCATCTAGTAACTAACTTGAACTTGAAAGTAAATTCCGGTATGATAGTAGTACTTATCTACTTCAATGGAGCGGGTGGACTTGCAAGGGAGTGCCTATGATTCAGGAAAACAATATGGGATGAGTGTGATTACGCCACTAATTAAAGTGGTCATCATGTATTCAGAGTACCTCAGTGAAGCCGTACCCAAACTTCCCTCAAAATATCGGTCAGAAGTTGGGGACGAAGATCTAGATTCAGCCGTACTTGAAAGTGAAATCCAAAGCCTTGAAAGCAGTATTAGTAGTCTTAGAGGCACTTTACGTGCTATGGAAGGCAGTGATCATGCCGATAGGACTCTCCTGCAAAATATATCTTCTCGAATGGATGGTCTAACGGCTCAAAAAAATGAGAAGATGGATAAACTGCGCAAGTTGAATCTATTTGCAGGAAGTTCCAATGAAGTTTTCTCAGGAGAAGGTGCTAAGAGCATGGACACTGTGGTGAAAAATCTCACAACTGGATTGAATATGATCCATGGTGACTTTGCGAGCTTCGGTGGAACTTTTCCTAAACATTCCCAAAAGACTCTGGCTTGGGTCAAGAGTATCGAAGGCGAATGGGACAAGAAGGCTAAGATTGATGAAGACTATCAGAAGGTTCTGGAGAAAATAAAAGATGGAAAAGAACTCTCTGAGAATGATGTGAAGAAAATCGATGCTTATAAAAACCGGTATCCTAATAGAGATATACCAGAGACAATCCAAGTGGCTGTTGATAAGCATAAACAGGCTATTGAAGCTAAAAAGTTAAAATCAAAACTCAAAGATTCTATTAATAATGTTCAAATTTTTGGTTATGAGCATACTATGTCTATAGAGCAAAAACAAAATATTCAAGATAGATATTTTACTCACTCAACTTATGTAAAAGAAAAAGTTAAGTCTGTAATTGAGAAAAAAGGTTTCATTAATTTAAAAACGAATAATGGCATAATTTCAGGTGTAGGAATTGATTTAAAATTTATTTCATTTGAAATAGGAGTTGAAGATTGGCATATTAATGCTAAAGCTGAGGTATCCGCATTTGGATACAAAGGGGGAATAAAAACTGATTTAGGTATTTCAGAAGACCATGGTTTGGAATTAGATGTGGCAACTGGAGCTGGTAAAACTAAAGGTAATAAGACGACAACAGATTACTATGGATTAAAACTGAGCACGGATATAAATGATGGGATTTTAGCAGGTTATAATCAACATATAGAATCTGAGAAAAAGGGAGACTGGACGACTTCTAGAGAGTTAGAAAGCGGAATTCAGATAGGAAATACATGGGAAGTGATTGCTGTAGGAGCAGCTATTGTGACAGTAGTTCAACCAGAGTTGGCGTATTGGACTGTGCCATTTATAGGGAAACTAGCAGGTAGGTTCTAAATAGAAATAAAGAGGATAATGTTATGATACAATACAAATACTTGAGAAAGAGATATGATCTTTATCTCAGATTAGCATATTTAGTGATAACAATGTTACTCATATATTTAGTAAGTATTAGACAACTATTTCAATATCGTTTATATATAACAGTGGGCTATATTTGTACTCTCTATCTTGTTATTAGAAGAATAGAGAAGTGGTATGTGAAATTACTTAATAAATTATTATTTTTTGATCTTGATATTGAATCTTGGAGACAATACATTCAGATTAATAGAAATGCTAAATTAAAAAGGGCAAGAAAAGTATCTAATATATATGAAATTATTTACACCTATATGCAAGGAGATTTTAGAGATGTAATTAATAAAATAGTTGAATTAAAATCCACATTCAAATTAAGTGAACTAGAAAATAAATCAGTAGCAATTTATCAAGTAAATTCTGAGTTGCTCTCTAATAAAATTAATTCGATGGTAGACATTGAAGAAATATTAAAAGATTGCAATATAAATGATTCTGATATGATCGAACTCACTCAAAGATACGAAGCAATATTGGATATTGTAATTAAAAAGAAATCAAATGATTACTTTAAGGAAAAAGTAAGCGAGTTTAGATTCGATATATTGGAGTCGATGTATTTTGATGCTTTGAATGAGCAGTTAAAAGGAAATGAACAGAAGGCAAAAGAACTATTAACGGATATTTCTAATGAGAACTTAGATATTTTTATAGTGAGAAATTCAAAAACCATATTGGAGGAAATGTAAAATGATGAAAGATCAACGGCAACAATTACCTGTAGGAACAGTTGTGAATTTAGTTAACGAATCTGTAAATATTGCTATTATAGGGCAGTATCCTATTTGATTTTGCAGGTGTCATTCTACCTGTAGGATTTGATGCCGAACATACCGTGTTTTTTAATAAAGAAGACATAGAAAGAGTGATTTTCCTTGGATATGTCGATGTTGATTTTCAAAATTTTCTTAATGAATCTGACAAGTTTGAAAAAACTACTGAATTAAAAAAATTATCGATAATGGAGGTAACTGATACTGATGAAAAATAAATCAAAAAAATGGAAATGGTTTCTTTTGATTATTCCTGCATTTATGATTCTAGGGCTCATTACTACTATTCTTGATGATATGAAATCAGATGATGGAATTTACTATCTGGTAGTCAAAAATGAATCTACTAAAACCGCTTCATTAGACAAAACATCGTGGATAAAAATAGAAGGTGAGCAGATCACTATAAAGGAAGGTGGTAAAGAATATACTTACTCATTTGATACTGAGAATGAAGAATTTACTAGGGATTCGGTTCATTATACCTGCTTTATACATGATGGGCTTTTAACTCTTTCAGGAGAACAGCCACAAAAGGAATTACCTGAATATGTCAGTCCTGAAAGTAGTTGGTATTCGGGATATGAAAAAGGCCAGGTCAAGATAAAGAATTGAAGGTAGTGTATTTTTACGGACTCATTTCAAAAAGTTCAAAAAACGAATCTCTTGTCAACTGGAATGGGTTGATGAAAAGTGATCATCAAGAGAGGACGAGGTTCGTTCTCTCTTTTTTAGACTCTCAACACTCTATTTAGAGACTAACTTGAACTTGAAAGTAAATTCAGGTATGATAGTAGTGCTTAAGAGTGATACAATGAAATCTGTTGGTGATACAGTTGAGAAAATGTGGGACAGTGCGGGAGATGTAGTTAATGGATTTTTCTCGGGGTTAGGTAGTGTATTTAATTAATAAATTAATGGAGAAATTTTAATTATGAAAATATATATTGGTTATTTGGATTCGAAATGGATTTATTTTGATGAAGAAAACGAAGTATTTCAATATCAAATCAAAAAAATAGTTCTAATTGGATTTTGGTTGCAGCTCCACTTGCAGTCTTTCTTTTAAAAGTAATTGCAAATGTTTTAAATTCAGCCTTTGGGACATTATCGTATACGATTAATAGCAGTATTGCAATGATTGGAACTCTGATAGTTTGCGGAATGTTGATGATAGCGAAGGCGAGAAAAAAAGATCCGAGAACTGGCTGGAAAACAGTTGTTTTGAAGGGAAAAGATCTCAAAACACTATTAGTAAAGGTGATTTCAATTTTTATTATTAAGATTCTTTTTATTATTTTAGGGATTTATTTTTTGGTTACTTATATTAGAGAAACTGATTTTTTATGTCTGATGATATATCTATTTGCTTTTGCTTGTGTTATACATTTTTATCAGGAATTTAAGACAAGTAAAATTAAAAAAATATTGAAAAACAAAAGATATTGTTAAATGGTTTGGGAGATTCATAGTAAGCAAGGAATTAGGCCATGTTATAGAAGGTAGCACTTTCCAACAGTATGCAAATGGTAAAAGTGATGCTGAGATGAGAAAAAAGAGATACATTAGTGAAAAGCAGAGGGAAATCTACAAACAGCAATATAGTGATTTCCCATAATTACACGAATCACCTGAATTAATTTTCAGGTGGTTTTTTTCTTTTCCCTGCTTTGTCTCCTCTCCTTCCCCACCTTATCTCTCGTATGGTATAATGGAACAAGGACATTTTCCTTTTAGTGATTTGAAAATTCTATATTTCTAGAATCGTTTATCTGCGCTACTATTCCTTCAAGAAATAAAATGACCGACCTAGGTTGCTCCCCCTTCTTCGTCGAAGATATGATGAGCTCTCCCTACCGAAAATGTCAAAACCCTTATCAATATCAAGGACCGCAATACTGGGCGCTTGGTTCAGGAGGACAATAAATGAATAAAAGAAAACAAATTATTTTAGTGATTGCTGTCTTACTAGTAGCCTTCTGTAGCTTTGTTTATCTCAAAAAACAATTCTTTTCTCCTTCCAAGCCAAAGGAAGAGCCCAGAAAGGAAACGATTGTATATGATTCTTCGCTGAAAGATATCACTCTAACAAATGATGGGCGCTATGTCTTAGTTAGTCCTAGTAGCTCAAAGTGGCATTCTAATAATTTAAGAATTAGTCGTAACTACGTAGTCTCAACATTTATAACTTATGAGCACTTTTATGCAAAAAAGAATACCCTACCATCAAGTAAACTCGTAAAATTTGATATTATCACTTATGATTTACGTAAAAAAATTTCGTTGAAAAGCGCATAGACCTCAAAAAGGTCGTAGAAGAATACGATTCAGATTACGGCTTGAGAGATGACGGGTCCCTCCAAGTAGTTGGTTCTAGTTTCTATTTTGAGGGTAAAGATTATGTACGGCTTTTTGTTTCAAAAAGAAAAAATTTAGAAGAAACAAAAAGCCTAGTATTAAATTTGGAAAATGGGAAATTGACAGAGCTTAGTGAAGCTATGGAAGAAGTGAGTACCGCACAAAATAGTTTCCCTTCCCTGTCCAGAACCAATCTCGATGATATTCTATATTTTAATGGATTTTCACCTTCAAACATTTTAGGTTATGTTAATGATAAGAAGAAGAACAAGATTGGACAAGATATTAATTTTAGCCATGAATTTCCTAACTTGGTAAAGCGTTTAAAGAAAAATAGAGTTACAAAAATTCTGTATCGAAGAGGCTTGGTTTCTCCTGCAGATTACTATGAAGATCTTCGCCATTGGTTTGCGCCAGTTGGTCAGGATAAGCTAGATATAGTCGCAAAGGATTATGAAACGAACGAAGAAACTCCTTTAAATAATTACCAAGAATTCATTGATTGGTCCAAAGCGGAAGCTCAAAAAGCACAGGAAAGCATAAACGCAAATAGGAAAAAAGAGACAAATTAATACGACACAAATTTACGAAACATCGTTTATCAACAGGTTTTGACTGAAACGGGTAATAAGGACCTAGCACTAGATAGTTTAAAAGCCTTTGATAGCGGAAGCTAAAAAATCACAGGAAAGGATAAAAGCAAATGGGGAAAAAGAGACAGATTAATACGACACAAATTTACGAAACATCAGTTCGCTTAGATGCGGCAGTAGCGTCAGGAGGTCAAAATGATGCTTCAGAGTGGGTTGATGATGTGTCTACAGAATTATTTTCAGACTGCAATACCTTATTGGATGAGGCTTCAGCAGATATTCATACTACGGTAGAGAATCTTAATAACTATTTAAATTCTGTAGCAGCAGAATTTGAGAAAGCTGATTCAAAAATGGCAAAATTAATTTCTGCAAATAATGGATTGGAATCTATCCCAATGGAAGATAAAAATATTGCAGAAAAGAATAAAATTCGCTCGAATGATTATTATAATCAATTGAAAAAGAGCAAGTAATCGTTATATTTTTATCCTATTTTATCTTTCATATCGTAATAGGATACAGGAATGATTTCTCTTAGGATGAGGGATTCTTTTCTAGCGCTTATTGGCTGTGCAGTCAGCCATTCTTCACGAGATGCATAGAATGGAAAAGGATAATCTATCGAAGAAATAGTAGGTCTGGGGCTTTTTGTTCAGGCCTATTTCTATTTGAAGTTGCTATTCCACCTGCACATCAATTCAGGTAGTTTTCTTTTACCTACCATATCTCAGTCTCTATCCAGCACCTATTTTTCATATAGTATCATAAAGAAAATTTCAGGTGATGCACTAAGCCTAAAACAAAAAACAAGTTAAAAGGACTTAGTCCTAGCCAATGTAGAACTAAATCCTTAATTCAAATTATTTTGCTGATTTTTAAGGTTGGGGTATCTGAGCCATTTCGCAAGCTCAGCCGAGGACATATTCTTTGATGGCTTCTGCGACTCCGTGCTCATTGTTGCTTTTGGTGACGGCTTTGGCCTCGGTTTTGACTGTTTCAGGGGCATTGCCCATAGCGACGCCGAGTCCTGCCAGTCGCAACATAGGAAGGTCATTGAAGTTGTCTCCGACTGTCATGATCTCTTCTAGTGGCACTTGGTAGTGATGGGCAATTTCGTGCAAGGCTTGCTCCTTGGAGACATGCTTGGCCGTGACTTCCATGTAGTTGTCCTTAGAGAGATAGAAGGCTGTCTTGGGAAAGTCTAAGGTCTGTAGGTAGTCATGGAGTTTCTGGATGACAGGCGCTTCGTCGATAAGAAGTAGCTTATGGATAGGGATTAGCACATCCAGTACTGGCAGAAGAACATTCTGAATGACTGGCTGCTCACCTGTAATAGCTGCCTCTATCTGTACCCACTTATCCAGACGGTCAGCAATCCAATCCTTGCCAGAGTAGAGATTGATGGACACACTAGGAAATTCAGCCTTGACCAGTTCTAGAAAAGTGCGGATCTCTTTCTTGTCTAGAGGGTGCTCGATAATGGTCTCGTAAGCTTGCGGGTCACCCTTGATGACCAGAGCGCCATTGTAGCAGGCTAACGGATTATCTCCCAGTCCCAGCTCACGGGCAATGGGTTCCATGCCTAGAGGAGAGCGGGCAGAAGCGAGAACGAAAGGGATTTTTTCTCGGCTTAGCAGGGGAATCATGTCCTTGAGCTCAGGATCTACTTGGTGCTGGTTGTCCAAAATGGTGCCGTCAATGTCGCTGATAATCAGGCGAATCGGTTGTTTTGTCATAGCTTGTCCTCCTTTGTATCTAATGAACGGATTTAATAAATGATTTGAAGCTTGTCTCCTAGCTTTTCTTGGACTTCAGGGCTGGGCTCTTGGTCCGTGATCCAGTAGTCAAAGTCGCTAACAGGCCCCAGGATGTACTTAGACTCTTTCTGCCACTTGTCTTGCTCGGCCAGTAGAATCTTAGTCTTGGCGTGCTTTAAAGCCAGTCTTTTCAGGTGAGCATCAGCCTCGTCTTCAAAGCTGACTAGGCCATCAGAGACACTGGCTGCCCCGATAAAGGCAATGTCAAAGGAAATCTGCTCTAGTAGCTCTGCTTCATTGAGCGCGTAGTAGAAGCGGTTTTTGGGATAAAATTTTCCTCCTAAGAGGTGAAAGTCCACTTTGTCCTGACTACTCAGCATGATCGCATTATCCAAGGAGTGAGAGTAGATTGTCACAGGCTCCTTGATGCGCTGGGCCAGATGGAGAACGGTGGTTGAGACATCAAAGAAGGCAATCTGTCCTGGCTTGAGAAAGTCATGGGCTTTTCGCGCTATATCCTTTTTTTCTTGGCTCAGCTGTTTGAGACGGTCGTTAAAGGAGGGGATTTGCCGGCTAGTGTCCAGCGGGATAATACCTCCGTGAGTACGCTGCACAAGCTTACGCTCGCTCAAAATCGAAAAATCTCTTCGGATGGTATCTTTAGAAACCTGAAAATGCTCAATCATATCCTTGGCTGACAGCTGTTTTTTCTCAGCCAAGAGCTCTAAGATTTCAGCCAAGCGTTGTTCTTGGTACATACTAGTCCCTCCCTGTTTTTCTAAATAAAGTATAACACAACATTTAAGTCTTTTCAAGTCTTTTTGATGCTTTGTAAGTCTTTTTGGTTAAGAGTATAAAATGAACAATCAAAAAAAACCAAGCAGTGCTTGGCTTTTTGGGTATTATAATGTTCGAAATAGCTTTATGATTATGGAGTTTGGACGTTAACTGTTCCGTCGCTTCCAACTTTAACATCGACACCGCCACCTTGTACATGAACGCCGTCTTCGTTTACGTTAACATTTCCATTGCTATTAGCATTTTCATTGCCAGCTTCAACAGTAGCTGAGCCATCGCCGTCAGCTTCTACTTTAGCGTCATCAGTTTCTACGTTAACGCTACCACCGTTTTGGCCTCCGTTAACCTTAACTTTAGCTTTGCCGCTTTCAGAGGATGCTGAGCTTTCTTCTTTGCTTGAAGAGCTGGCCTTAGATGAAGAAGATACGCTTGAGCTTGAGCTTTCTTTTGTATCCTTGTCTGCAGAATTTCCGCAGGCAGCCAAAAAGAAGAGTGAAACTAGTGTAATTAGAGATAAATAAATTGTTGATTTTTTCATCATATCCCTCCTTCTACTTACATAGTATATGATTCAAGCTTTTGACGCAATAAAAAAATGGATATGACATTGAATTATAATACCCGCTTAATAGTTTCGTTACATAAAATACATAGGAAAAACAGATAAAAGACAGCGCTATCAAGGATTTGGCTTGTTTGCTCTTTGTTTGTCTATGTAATGTTTTTGTAACAGATATAAATATTTATCAGGGTGCAAAAAAGTTGTTTGGAGCGTTGAGAGATAAGTGTTAGCAGGCAATTTAGTCTAGAAATTATAAAACCGCCTAGGTTTGCTAAGCGGCTTTATATGTTACAAAATCTTATCGAATTTCTCAATATAGAAAAGAGAAGCAGTCATAATCAACGTTAGAATCAAAAGACCGATGATGGCAGGTGTCCAAGACTGGAAGAGGTCAAAGCTGAAACCAAAAAGACTAGGCCCTAATGCTGCAAGGATATAACCACCTGTTTGAGCCAAACCAGATAATTGAGCTGTTTGTTCAGGAGTGCTGGTCTTCAGAGAGAAGGTCACCATAAGGTAAGGGAATAGGGCGCTGACTGCAGCTCCAAGAAGGAGATTGAGGATCAACCAGTAAAAGAAATTGCTGGTCGGAATTAGGAGCATAGAGACACCAATGAGTCCAGAAGCTGCAACGCAAGATATCATGATGAGGCGTCCACGAGCAGATAAACGAGCTGTGAGGCTTGGTATTGTCATAGAAAATGGCAGGCTAATCAAGGAGAAGATCGAAGCGAGGATACCCGTTGCATCTTTTGATAGACCAGCTTGCAAGGCTAAGGTTGGTAACCAGGTTACTGCTGTGTAAAAGAGTAGGGACTGCAAGCCACAAAATACGATGAGGGCCAAGACTTTTTTGTTTTTCAGCAGGGCACCGATTGGATGATTTTTGCCTTTTCTTGCTAGGAAGTGATTGTGTTTCGTATTAGGGAGCCATACCAAGAGTGCCAAGAGACAAATGGCACTTAAAGCTAAAATTAATCCTTGCCAAGAGGTGGCACTAACGATAGGAACAACCAGAGCAGAAGCTACTGTAATCGATAGGCTCATAGCGGAGATGTAAAAGGTCGTTAAAAGACCGATGCGTTCGGGCTGATTGGCTTGAATGATGCTAGGCAGTAGAACGTTCAGTAATGCAATGGCTGCTCCTAGGATAATAGTTCCTACATAAAGGAAGGGGAGATTAATGATCCGGATAAGAGATCCGATTGTCAAGATGATTAGGACCATTGTAAAGAGTTTTTCAAGCCCGAATTTTTGTGCCAAGCGAGGGGAGAAAGAGGAACAAAGGGCAAACATGACTAGAGGTAAACTGGTCAAGAGCCCGAGTGAGCTGAGTGAAACGTGGAGGCCATCAGCGATATCCGATAGGACAATCGGCAAAACGGCAAAAGGGGTCCGTAAAACAAGCCCAACCATGATAATGCCTGGGACAAAAAATGCAGAATGTTTTTTCATAAAGTTCTCCTCAAACGATAGTTTTCTAAGTGTTTAATACAAAGTTTTTACTTCATCAAGTCTAAAAAATATTGGCTGATGGTGGCCTCATCGATGGGATTTCTTTGTTGCAGCCACCAGGATACAGTCTCGACAAAGGTAGCTGTTACGTGATTTTTCAAAAAATCTTGTGGCAGACGGGCCTTGTTTATCAAGCATTTTTCCTGAATTAGAGGGAAGAGGTAATGTTCCAGCTCAATTTTTAGGCGATTGATAAAGTAGGTGTTTTTTGCTAAAAGCAGTGTAGCGATTCGATCCTGATTTTTCCGAAAATGATAGAAAATATGGGCGGTCGCTTCAAATAGGTCCTTTCCATCAGGACGCTCAAGAAAGGTGTGCTGGAATAGTTCTTGACAGAGCTCCTCTAGCAGGGCTTCTTTGGTCTCGAAATGAGCATAAAAAGTCGACCGTCCCACATCGGCCAGGTCGATAATTTCTTGAACAGTGATGGCTTCATAGCTCTTACGATGCAAGAGGCTGAGAAAGGCTTGGTAAATGGCTGCGCGTGATTTTTTTACTCGTCTGTCCATAGTATTTCCGAACAAAATCAGTCTTTTGTCTCTTATCTGACAAAGCTCGTGATTTGCTTCTTGTTTCCTTTTCTAAAAAGATGGATAATAGAATCGAACAAAGTGTTTGCTTTTGAATATATTATACTATAAAAATGTCAGATGTCACAGGGGGTTGCCATGAAATCAAGTCAAAAAATGATGATTGCTTTTCTTTTGAATTTTTCTTTCGCCATTATTGAAGTTATTTTCGGTTTGGCCTTCAATTCCAGTGCTGTCTTGGCTGACGCCGTTCATGATACAGGGGATGCATTGGCAATTGGCCTGTCAACGCTTTTAGAAAAGATTTCCAATAAAAAAGAAGATAGCCGTTATACATTGGGCTACAAGCGTTACAGTTTGCTGGGAGCCATTCTGACTTCCATTATTTTGATTATAGGTTCGCTCTTGGTCCTCTGGGAAAATGTTCCCAAGGTCTTCGCCCCAGAACCTGTCAATTATAACGGGATGCTGGTCCTAGGAATTGTAGCTATTTTGGTCAACTTGGCAGCCAGCAAGGTGGTCAGCCACGGCCATAGTCACAATGAGTCTATTCTCAGTCTGCATTTTCTAGAGGATATTCTGGGTTGGCTAGCGGTTATTTTAGTGTCTATCGTCTTACGATTTACGGATTGGTATTTCCTAGATCCCTTGCTATCTCTGTTGATTGCTGTCTTTATCCTCAGCCAGTCTCTACCTAAGTTTTGGGATAATATCAAGATCTTTCTGGATCATGTTCCAAGCGATATTGATCTGGGTCAGCTCTATCAAGAACTGGGGAGTCTAGACAATGTTCAAGCTGTTGCTCAACTCAACGTTTGGACGACAGACGGTATTGACAAATACGCCATGATTCACATTTGTCTAAAAGAAACCGAGAAAAGCCAAGAGACCAGACAGGCAGTTCACCAGCTGGTCAAGTCTTTTGGCATCGTTCGAGCCACTATTGAGTGCGATGAAAGCATGGACGAACATCAGAAACATGGAGAACTTTAGTCTGTCCTTGGCCGAATAAGAAATTCCTTATCCTAGCATTTTAAGAAGGAAGTCCGTCATTTGCTGCGGGCTTTCTTTTTTTCCTCTAGCAATCCACATTTGCACGACGCCAAACAAGGCGTTGGTCAGATATACGGAATTGTATTCTTTTTCAATCTGACTGAATTCCTTATTACTGAAGCGTTCTTGCAACTCTTGGTGAAGCATCATTTGAAACTTGTGTCTTAAAAAGGTTTGGATTTCCCTTGTCCCATTTTCCGACAGAAGGGCAGAGAAAAGAGGTTCGCTTTCCAGGAAGTCGAGGACCTTTAAGATGGCCTGCTGTCGGTCATTGTAATATTCCTCAAAAATCGTTTCAAGTTTTTGAAAGAGCCCTTGCTGATAGCGTTCGATCAAGTCATACTTATCCTTATAATGAGTATAAAAACTGCTTCGGCTGATACCTGCAGTTTTGGCAAGCTCAACAGTTGAAATATATTCAAAGCTTTTTTCTTTCAATAGTTGGACCATAGCTTGTTCAATGGTCATTTTGGTTTTCTTTCTTTTATTACTTTCCATTTTTTTCATCCTTTCGAACAAATTTGTACAGTATGTCTAATTTTCGAATTCTTTAGCTTGTAATAATTTTGGATTGGTGTATAATCTAGTATATCAAAATTTAGACAGTATGTATAATTTTTTGGAGGTAAATATGTTAAAAGAGTGGAAAGCTATTTTAAAAAAACCAAGCTTTATCATTGTAATGTTAGGTGTTTCTTTGATTCCAGCCTTGTACAATGTAATTTTCTTAAGTTCTATGTGGGATCCGTACGGACAGGTAGAGAACTTGCCGGTGGCAGTTGTTAATCAGGATAAGGCTGTGACAAGTTCAGGGAAGACCCTAGCGATTGGTGATGACCTTGTTTCCAGCCTCAAGGAGAATAAAAATCTGGACTTCCACTTTGTCAGTAAAGAGGATGCCAAAAATGGTTTGAAGAAGGGTGACTATTATATGGTAGTCACTCTGCCGAGTGATTTGTCAGAGCGGGCAGCCAGTGTCTTAAGTGGCGAACCTAAGCAAATGAAAATTGATTATCAGATCTCGAGTGGTCGGAGTTTCATTGCTGGTAAGATGAGTGACTCAGCCATGACTTCTTTAAAGCAGACGGTAGCGCAAAACGTGACCAATACTTATACAAGTGCTTTATTTAAAAATATGGGAGAGCTAAAGACGGGAATGGATAAGGCCTCAGATGGAGCCCAGCAATTAGCATCGGGTAGCCAGCAGTTGGGTGCAGGTAGCCAGACCATTACGGATAACTTAAAAACTCTGAATCAGGCCACAAGCAGTTTGGCAGATGGAGCAGTTCAATTAAACTCAGGTTTAGAAACCTATACAGGAGCCGTTGCACAAGTATCAGCAGGACTGAATCGCTTCTCAGAAGGGTTAACAACTTATGCAAATGGGGTAGCCACTATTGCATCGGGTGCCAATCAGCTATCGGATCGTTCAGCTGATCTAGTAGGAGGTGTCCAACAACTCACTCAATCAAGTGCTGGTGTCCAAGCTTTGGCTAGCGGAGCGTCCAAGCTCAATACTGGTTTAACTGCTCTGAAGGAATCGGTAGATATGAGTCTTACTAGCAATCAGGAAAATGTCAGCAATTTGACAGCTGCTCTGAACCAGTTAAATGCAAGCATTCAGGCGTCTCTCTCAGGAACTTCAGCTTCAACAGAAAATATTGAGGCATCCTTGACGAATATAGCAGCGTCTGCTCAAAACATCATCAATGACAATCAAGCTGTTAAAATAGCTGCCCTAGCCAATGTCCAAGGAACAAGTGCATATCAGAGTCTTTCTGAAGAGGCCAAGGCGGAGATTGATGCGGCGGTTAGTGGTAGCCAAGCGGGTAGTGATCAATCTGCTCAGACCATTTTATCAGAAGTGATGACCATGAAGACCAGTCTGGAAGCAGGAAAGACTGCCAGCCAAACACAGTTGGCTCAGCTGGGGGCTGTCTCTAATCAGGTATTGCCACAAGCAGCCAACATGATCAATGGTCTCTATGGTGGCTTGTCAACGGTTAGCGCTGGGCTTGAAACAGCTAGTGGAGGAGCCGGTCAAATTGCTTCTGGTGTAGATAGCTTAAATGAAAAATTATCAAGTGGCGCCGGTCAATTAGCTCAAGGAGTGACGGATTATACAAATGCTGTCAATAAACTTTCGGAAGGAGCTAGTGGTTTAGCGGCTAATAATTCTAGCTTACTAACAAACTCAGCAACTCTATCAGCTGGAGCAAGTCAATTGGCCTCTAAATCACCTGAACTGACAGCTAATTTCGGGAAATTAGTAGATGGTGCAAGCCAATTGGCTAATGGATCAGGAAAACTGGTCGATGGTAGCAGTCTTTTGACGGATAAACTATCATCCTTAACAAGTGGGAGCGAGAGCTTGGCTAGTGGTCTGACAGAAGCAGGTGATAAGCTATCAACAGTCACAACTAAGGAGGATAATGCCAAGATCCTAGCAGATCCACTCAGCCTTCACAAGACAGACCGAGATAAGGTTGAGAAAAACGGAATAGGGATGGCTCCTTATATGATTTCTGTTGCCCTCTTTGTAGCTGCTATTTCAACCAATATCATCTTTAGCACACTTCCTTCAGGAAAAGAACCAAAGACCAAATGGGAATGGTTCAAAGCACGCCTAGAAGTAAATGGTGTAATTTCAGTTGTAGCTGGGGTGTTGGTTTACGCTGCTGTCCATTTGATAGGATTATCTGCCAACCATGAATTGGCAACTCTTGGTTTGATTATCTTAACCAGCATGACCTTCATGGCTCTTGTGACGGCCTTAGTAACATGGGATAGCAAACTCGGAGCCTTTGCTTCTCTGATTCTCTTGCTCTTGCAGCTGGCCTCTAGTGCAGGGACCTATCCGCTTGAGCTGACCAATAAGATCTTCCAAGCCATCAATCCTTGGCTACCGATGAGTTACTCGGTATCTGGTCTTCGTCAAACCATTTCTATGGGTGGACAGATTGGGGGACAAGTCGGCTTCCTGATGATAGTCTTAGTGCTATTTATGGCTGTTGGAGTCTTGGCCTATCGAACAGATAACAAAGAAAGATGATAGTCTTTTGACGGAATCCTAAGAGGAAAAGAGAGATCTGTCTTTCTTTTCCTTTTTGTCTAAGCAACATCTCCTGAAAAGGGAGATGTTTTGTTTTCTTTAAGTTTTTTTTAGATTTCTTTTAAGCTTTGCTACTTAAAATAACCAAGTAAATAATCAAGCAGCTAGAAAGGGAGATGTCCTATGGCTAAAAAAACATTTAAAGATAAATTCCAGCGATTTGAAACAAAATACGTTATTTCAAAGGAGGTTCTAGCAAATTTGCTGACGGAGTTTGAGGAACACATGGTAGAAGACGACCATGCATATTCAACCATCAGCAATCTTTACTACGATACTCCTACCTTCCAAATGATTCGTGAATCTCTAGAAAAACCTTATTTTAAAGAAAAATTGCGGGTACGGACTTACGATGAAACACCATCAGAAGACAGCCAGGTTTTCTTGGAAATCAAAAAGAAAGTGCGAAAAATCGTCTATAAGCGCCGGATTTCAACAGACTTGCTGGCGGCGGAGTCCTATCTAGCGGGTAATCGAGGTCAGACAGATGATTCACAGATACGCGAGGAGATTGACTGGCTCATGGCTCGTTATCAAAAGGTTCAGCCCATGATGTATATCTACTATAATCGTTATTCAATGAAAGGTATAGAAGATCATAATGTTCGGATTACCATTGACTATGATTTGACTTATCGATCTGATGATTTAAGTTTATTAGATGGCAAGCATGGGGACAAGCTTTTACCAGAAGGCTATGTCATCATGGAAATCAAGGTTCCAGGAGCTTATCCACTCTGGCTGAGTGAGATTTTGGACCATCATCAGGTCTTTCCAAAATCCTTCTCTAAATATGGCGTAGCCTATAAAAAAACCACAGACTACAAAGGAGTTGTAAACCATGCTAAATCAATTATTTAATGACGTTTTTACCAGTACGGCTGTAAAGCCATTGACCATGCTAGAAGCAATTGGAGTTGCCTTAGTCTTAGGTTTGGTTGTGGCTAAGGTCTACCAGTATAAAACGGTCTACAGCAAGTCCTTTGTCATGAGTCTAGCCCTATTGCCGGCCTTGATTGCCGTTGTCATCTTTTTGGTAAATGGTAGTCTGGGTGCTGGGGTTGCCGTCATGGGGGCCTTCAGTTTGATTCGTTTCCGTTCGGCCCCAGGTGGCGCCAAGGAGTTGGTCTCAATTTTCCTGGCTATGACGATCGGGATTGCGATTGGTATGGGTTACCTAGTCTTTGCAGGAGCCTTTACCTTGATTATGTCTGTAGCGATTATCCTTCTTGAAACCATCAACTTTGGTCAAATGAAACACTCTATCCGCCAGTTGACCATTGTTATTCCTGAAAGTTTAGATTATGAATCTATCTTTGATGATATTTTTGATAAAGCGACCAATCATCTGGAATTAGCCTCAGTGAAAACATCAGACATGGGTAGCCTGTTTAAACTCAAGTATATCATCCAGCTCAATGGCAAAATGACAGAAAAAGAGTTGATGGATGCTCTGCGGACCCGCAATGGGAATCTAGAGATTGCCATTAGTCGCTTTATCACAAAAGAAAATGAATTATAAAAGAAATAGAAAGAGGCCTACCATGAAAACAGGTAAAAAAACAATTTTTCGAAAAGTAAAGCTAATGGTCCCACTGGTTCTGTTGACAGCCAGCTTGGGAGCCTGTAGCTTGATTAGTAAGTCCAGCGCTGCTAGCACTAGCACAACTACTAGTTCAACCACTAGTAAAACGTCCTCAAGCAAAGCCTCAACAGCTTCAACGACTTATTTCACTGATCGGGACCAAGACGCCTCGTATGACGAATCTAGCGCTACAAAGGTGAGTCTAAGTGGCTCGACAGCTAAGGTGTCTGGAGACGGTGCAGAGGTATCTGGCTCTACCGTAACAATCACAGCTGCTGGTACCTATGTCCTGTCTGGTAGCAGTGAAAATGTCCAAATCGTGGTGAAAGCAGGAGACCAAGACAAGGTCCAAATCGTCTTGAATGGTGTGACTATGAAAGGGACTGACGCAGCGATTGTGGTAGAAAGTGCGGATAAGACCTTCATCACCCTTGCTGAAGGAAGCAAAAACAGTATCGCTGACTCTGCTAACCACACAAATACAGACTACGATGCAGCCATTTACAGTAAGGATGACTTGACCTTCAATGGTTCTGGTAGTTTGACGATTGAAGGCAACTACGGCAATGCAGTTGAGTCTAACGATGATCTACGTATCACAGGTGGGACCTATACCGTCAAAGGCTATAAAAATGCTCTTTCTGCCAATGACGCGTTGAATATCAAGGATGCGACCTTGAATCTGACGGCAACTGAAGATGCTCTTCATGCTGACAATGATGAAGATACGACACTTGGAAATCTTTATATCCAGTCCGGTACGATCACCATTAATGCTGGTGACGACGGAATGCACGCTTCTAATGCAGCAGTGATTGACGGCGGTACGATTACAGTTGAGTCAAGTGTTGAAGCACTCGAAGGAACCAACGTGACCATTAATGGTGGGAAACTGGACCTTTCTGCCTCTGATGATGGCATCAATGCTTCTAGTAAGGTAACAGGAGCAGAAATCTTTATCAAGATTACGGGAGGTGACATCAAGGTTGAAGTGGGACAAGGTGACACTGATGCTCTTGACTCTAACGGTGATATCATTATGACAGGAGGCAATCTAGACATTACTTCTACAGTCTCTGCCTTTGATTTTGACGGAACAGCTACCTATACTGGTGGAACCATCACAGTCAATGGTGAAACTCGATCTGAAATCACAGCTGATGGCCCTGGCGGAGGTGGTGCCCCAGGAGGTAATCAGGGAGGCGGACCTGGTGGACATTAAGGTCAACTATAAAAGTTTCAAATAGAAATAGAGAACTCCTCATTCCAACTGGAATGAGGAGTTCTTGCTATTCATCAATTCTGATAGACATCGTCTCCGTATCTACCGTTACTTGAGCGCCAATGGTAATGGTAAAAAGTGGCTGAGTATGAGCAAAGTCCAAGTCATAGAGGACGGGAATTTGTTTGAGAATCGGATGTTTATCCAAGATATAAAGGAGCAGCTCCTCTGTCATCTGGCATTCTTTTGGAAAGCGGCCGATGAGAAGGGCCTGTGGGTTAGGATAGGCCTGAAGGAGGGCTGCTAGATTGCGGTCAAATTCCACATAATCATCTTCCTCCGCCTCTTCAACAAAGAGGACATAGTTTTCATCTGTCGGGGCATAGGGTGTGCCACGTAGGAGTGAGAAAGTGGAAAGATTGCCGCCGATAACAGTGGCTTGGGCTTTACCATGGTTGTAGACTTTCCACTCTGTCTCATGGAAGGTCAGTGGTGCATCGGGCAGATACCAGGCATTACTGCCCCATTTTTCACTAGGAGTCAATTCATAAGAAGTCTGGCTGACAGCCTTGAGCCAGCTCTCGGTCTGATAGTCCTGTAAGGCTTCCATTTTAAAGCTAGAGTAGGACGGTCCCATGTAGGTTTTCATGCCGGTCTTGCTATAGATAGCGCTGAGCAAGGCTGTTGTGTCTGAGTAGCCGCAGAAAATCTTAGGATTTCTAGCAATCAACTCAAAGTCCAGGTAGGGCAGGAGCTCATTGCAGTTGAAACCGCCGATAGTGGCCAGAATAGCATCAACGGAGTCATCTGAGAAGGCAGCATGAATGTCTGCCACCCGGCTTTCGATGGAGGCAGAACCTAATATATCATTTTCCAGATAATGCTCCGAAAAAGACACCGTAAATCCTAGCTTTTCCAAGCGCTCCTTGGCGGCTAGATTGGCTTCAAAGCCACCGATGTGTTCGATTGAAGCCGAGGGGCTGACGACCCGAATGTGCATACCAGGTGTGAGTTTTTTCATAGAAAGACCTCCTGTTTAAAATGACTATATTATACAATAGAACGTTCCGAAAGACAAGGCCAGCTAGGACAAGAGGAGGGGAAGTAAATCAGTCAGTTTTTCGACGGTCCAGTCCGCTCCTTCTTCAAGATTCTTGACTTGAGCTAAACTACCGAAGCCTTGTTTGATCCAGATGGTTTTCATCCCTATTCTTTTGGCAGGAACGATATCATTATCCAAGCGGTCACCAATCATAATAGCTTGATGAGGCAAGCAGTTAGTCTTTTGTAAGGCCAGCCTGAAAATAGCGGGGTCGGGCTTGGCCAGCCCAAATTCCGCAGAAGAAAAGATAGCGTCAAAGTAGTCTAAAATTCCAAAATCCTTCAAGCGCTGTTCTAGGCCAGGTAATTGATTAGCGATAATTCCCAATTTATACTCTTGCCCCAGCTGCTCTAATATTTCCTTGGTTTGCGGATAGAGAGTCTCTAAGTCCGTTCTCCAAGCTGGGCGCTCAAGTCCATAGAAGCTTAAGGCTTCTAAGTCGCCTTTTTTATTTTTTCTAAAATGGCTGAGCATCTTATCATAGAATTCCTGATAAGAAATATCTTTTCCAGTAATGGCAGTTTTTATTCTGGCTTCATAAGCTTTGTCTTCATCGACTAGAGTTGAACCTATATCAAAAAAGAGCCATTGAATCTCTTGGTAATCTTGTTTCATAGCCTTATTCTATCACAAAGCCTTTCTTTTCAAGCTAGGAGGCTGTGATTTTTTGAAAAAGAGGCTTTTCAAGGAGAATCAGGGTCATTTTAGAAGCTTTGGCGCATCATTTTTTAAAAGTTATTTATAATGAATGTATAGAAATCCGAAGGCAAGAAAATCTTTTTAGCATTACACAAACTTTTTTGAGAGTATGTCTGTCTCCTGAAAATGCAATCTCTAAACTTCATTCAGTTTCCCCTTTCGATAGCCTTCGGATTCTATTATTTTAGAAGAAATAGAGGGTTAATATGAAAAAGAAAGCAATTTATTTGTACGTGTGTTGGTTGATCTCTGTCTTTGGTGGACTGCTTAGTCTCTGGGACCTTCTTGCAGGAAAAAGACTAGAGAATCCCGCAGAAGTTATGCAGCTAAAAGGTGAGGTAGCCCAGCAGTATAATCGGTTTTATGATGCGGTTTTTGATTTGAATCATAGTATGAGTCAGGTTCTGATTCTATTTGTGGGTCTTCTTTTATTGGCGACAGTACTTGTATTGCTGATCAAGAAGAAGCTACTTCTAGCCAACATCCTATACTCCGCCTACTCGGTCTTTAGCATTCTTGTTATGGCTTATGATTATCTGTCTTCTCAGCCACTCTATCATTATTTTAGTGATCCAGCGATTCGTGAATCAGTCATGATGATCCCTAAGGCTGTAACCATAGTCGGACTCTTACTGAATATCCTCTTTTTAGCTATTGTCCTCTTTTATACCTGGCGTCAGCAGAAGGACTTGGAAGTGAAAAAGGAGCCTATTTAAAATTTGACAAATAAGATTTATCGGCTTACAATTTTAAGAAAAGGATAGATGTTATTTTTAGTTTTAGGAGGATAGAATGGCAAAGGTTTCCTTAGTTTATATTAGTTTAAGTGGGAATACAGCAAGCTTTATCAAGCGTCTGACGGCCTATTTGCAAGAAGGCCACGCGGATCTTGAAGTAGAACAGGTCAATATTAAGGATTTGGTCAAAGAGGGCCAAGATTTCTTTGCTATGGACAATCAGTTTGTAGCCTTCTTGCCTACTTATTTAGAGGGTGGAAATGGAGTTGACTCTGGTGATGTTGAGATTTTAACCAATGATTTAGCGGCCTTTATTGAATTTGAAGAAAACTATAAAAAATGTTTCGGTATCGTAGGCAGTGGCAACCGTAATTTCAACAATCAGTATTGTTTAACGGCCAAGCAATATTCTCAACGTTTTGGCTTTCCTCTGCTAGATACTTTTGAGCTTCGTGGTCTGCAAAATGATATCAGCCGTGTTGGTGACAAGATCGCAGAACTCTATCAGCTTTAAACTAGCTCATATCAGAAAAGTCAAAGCACGTCTCTTATTGAACTGCACCCCAAAAGTTAGATTTTATCTGTCTAACTTTTTGGGGTCAGTACACTTACTAGAGGCGTGCTTTTTATTTATTTCAAGACCAAGACTTGCTTAGCAGGAATGACATAATTGTCAGCCAAGGGAGCGATAGCCTTGTGGCTACTAATGGCTGGGTAGGATAGAAAGACTTCCTGACCTAGTTCGTTTTGGTAGGTCTGATCTTTTGAACCAAAGTTGATCAAGATGGTCATTTGTTCATCTTGCTGTGATATCTGATACTTGACCAGTGAATCATTGAGCCACTCAACTTGGCAAGCTTCCAAGATTTCTTCTCGACTTTCGAGACTGAGTAGAGGGTGTTCTTTTCGGAAGCTGATTAATTCACGAATGAAGTCAACATCTTCTTCGTAGTTGAGTAAGCTTTGCCAGTCCAGACGATTAATAGTATCTGGGATGTTGTAGCTATTATCTAGCAAGTCTTTGTGGCGGAAGAATTCTTGACCACTATGGAGGAAAGGGACCCCCTGAGCAAGCAAGACCAAGTGTAAGGCCAAGCGAGCACTAGCCAAGCGTTCTTTTAGACTGATGTTTGAATCTTCCATTTTAAAGTAGTCAAAGACAGTCGCATTGTCATGACACTCAGTGTAGTTAATGGCCTGTTGAGGACTTTGGAAATGGTTTGCTGTTTCTAAGCCGACATTAGCTGTTAGGATATTAGCCATGCTGGAAGTCCATTCGGATCCAGTCAGTCTTTGTTTGTTTAAGATGGTTTCTTTGATGGTATCACGGAAATTATCGCTGAAAAAGCCATAATCAGTCAATTCTGCCGCATTATACTGGTGGGCCAGGAGGTCTGATTCCAAACCAGTCGCCATTTTCCAGCCTTCTCCGTAGAGATAGACATTTGGGTAGCTCGCTTTTAGCTCTTCTGCTAGCTCATTCATAGTTTGGATATCTAAGATACCCATGAGGTCAAAACGGAAACCGTCAAAGCCATAGAGATTCACCCATTGCTTGACTGAATGCTTGATGAAGCGACGGACCATGACTCTCTCACTTGCAACATCGTTACCACAGAAAGTTCCGTCAGTTCGTTGTTTTTGCTCATCCAAGCGATAGAAATAACCAGGAACTATCTTTTCAAAAGCAAAGCTATCCGCATCATAAACGTGATTGTATACGACGTCCATAATCAAACTCATATCCGCCTCATGGTAGGCTGCGATAGTTTCCTGTAATTCTAGAATGCGTGCATAAGGGTCCTCAGGGTCACTGGCAAAGCTGCCTTCTGGAACGTTATACTGGACCGGATCATAGCCCCAATTGTAGACTTGTTCAGGGTGTTTCTCATCTACACTACCAAAATCATAAACAGGCATGAGCTGGATATGGGTGATTCCCAGATCTAGCAAGTGCTGCATACCAATTTTGCGTTTGCCTAGCTTGGGAGACTCTGTCAGCGCTCGGAATGTGCTAGGTTCTTTAAAACCAGCATCCTTTTGGCTAGAGAAGTCGCGAACACTCATCTCGTAAATGACGGCCTTGGTTGGGCTTAGCTGGGTCTTGGCCCGCTTGACTCCAGTTGTATTGAGTAGTTTCTTTGGATCAATAATAAAGCTAGCACCAGAATTGGCTTCAGAAGAGAGGGCATAAGGGTCATGTACTTCCAGCCACTGACCATTGACCTTATGAAGATAGGTGTAGCTAGCTCTCTCCCAATCACCGGGAATCATTGTTCTCCAAACGCCCTTTTCCTGACGAAGGAGAGGCCAGATAGTCTCTTTGCCATCTTTTTTCAACTTGATCAGGACTTGTTCGGAAATAGGAGCCCAAAAGGCAAAAGAAGTAGCCTTCGAGGTATAAGTTGCACCAAGATCATCTTGATCGTAGTCAAAAGTTTGATCAAAAATCGGTTCTTGGACAATATGTCGGAATGCTAGGACTGTTTTATTGCGGTCCTGGTCGTAGACGAGGTAATGCTGTTCCAAATCGATATCTTCTTCTAAAGTCAGGCTGTAAAGGCAATGTTCAGTAGAAGATTTGCAAGTTTGAATAGTCAGAGGAATCACCTGGTCGTCAGATTCCAAAGTGAAGGACAGGTCCTTGGCATCATAAATGATGGGTAACTGAAGATTAATCAGTCGTGTGTTATCTAAATAAGCTTGAAAGGTTCTAAAAGACATAAATCTCCTTTATAAAAGATAAGCTAGCTCCCAAAGCGCGTGCACTATCAGATGCTATTAGTAAAATTAATTAAATAGTTAGTCTAAATAATTGCCAAACAAAAAATGAAAGGCGATAGAGAAGTACAACCGTAGTGTAACTTGAATGTAACTACGGTTGTCATTTTTTATTTGGGCTTGAGATTCCATTTTCGTGTTTTTAAAATTCCGGTTTACCGTTCGATAATCTTATGGGAAATCAATTGACGATAGCAGATTTTCCGATTTTCCTTGCTATCATTGATGATCTGAAGGATGGTTTGGAAGGACACTCTACCCAGTTCTAGGGTATTAATATCAACATAGGCAGCCAAGTCTAACTTTGGCTCCACCGAATCAAAAGAAAGGACTGGGATAGTTAAGTTTTGTGAAGAGAGAAAATCGCAAACACCAGATGCCAGCAAGCTATCTGTAGTGATGATGGCATCAATATTTGGATTTTTTGCTAGCAAGCGCTTGGTAAACTGGTAACCTTTTTCTTCCAAAAATTCTGTGACAAAGGCAGTGCTCTGAGGATCTAATTCCAGCTGATGCTCTTTTAAAGCATTTTCGTAGCCAGTATAACGGTCTTGGGTTACAAAGAGCTTTTTAGTTCCTCCGATAAAAGCAATATGGCGGCAACCTTTTTTAATGAAATATTCAGTTGCATCAAATCCTGCTTGGATGTTATCGTTATCAACCAATGGAATAAAAGGAGAAAGAGATTTTCCTAGGATAAGGAAGGGGAATTGCTCTTCGTAGGCCATCCGAACCAGAGGATCGTTTTCTTCGGCGTAAAGGAAAATAAGTCCGTCCACCCGACGGCCGTGTACCATTTGAGAAATGGCTGTCATCCGTTCTTTCTCATCTTTACCGGTAGCAATCTGAATAGCGTATTGGTGCTGAGAAGCTACTTGTGAGATCCCTCTCAGAACAGATGGAAAAAATGGATTTTGATAGAAAGCATCTGAATCATCTGGTAAGACGAGGCCGATGACCTGAGTATAACTGCTGACCAGACTGCGGGCATTTAGATTTGGATGGTAATTCAGTTCTTTCATAGCCTTGCGAACTCGTTTTTTTGTCTCCTCACTAATCGTAGACTTGTTCTGGATAACACGGGTTACAGTTGAGGGCGAAACCTCAGCTAGTTTGGCAACATCTTTAATAGTAACAGGCATGATGACCTCCTAATTTTCATCACGGAAATGCGTACGATAAAAGGTGATAACAAGGAATAATACAAAGAGAATATTTTGAATCATAATCATGGTAGTCAAAGGCTGACCCAAGATGCCAAAGAAGACGGCAATGAGAGTCGGAAGTCCCAGACAATTTAGAGTGAAATGATAACATTCCTTGAACTTTTTAAATGAAAAGAGTTTAGATTTTTTAGTCAGATAAAGGAAGAGACTGGCTCCAAAGGTCACAATGAAGAAGTTAAAGGTCAAGAGCAGGCCAGAAACCAAGAGTAAAAATAGACTGATAATCAAACGGTTTTGTTGGAACCAATCTTTGGAGATGGCCTCGCTCAAGCTTTTCTTATCCTTTAAAGCTTCCTGATTGATAGCCTGGTAACGAATGGCAGCCAATTCTTTCTTGCTTTTACTGATCAGGAGATGATCCTTGTCAAAATAAAGCGTTAACTTGTCCCCTGGTTTGGTATCCTTGTGATGTCCGATAATAACCTGGCCGTCTTTATTTTTTTGTACACCAAAGTGACTATCATAAGTTAGTTGGCCGTCTTGGATCTGAACATGATTGCTAAGTTCTCTCATAGCAGACTCATCTAAAGGCTGGAAAACTTGATCGATAAAGGTCTCCAATGGATAGCTCTCTTTGGCAGCGGTCTGCAATGCCACAGGAATCAAGGTCATAGAAATTAAGAAAAGACTAGTAAAAATCAGTTGGAACCAAGACAAAAGTTTGCGGTTAGCAAAAGCTTTTTTAAATTGAAAAATACTTGAAAAATAATTAAAAGGGTAGGGGTACATAGTAGCTCTTTCTAATTTTTATAGTCGTCCGACAAAAAACAGGGTGGGACAAGATTATCCCTTGTCACCACCGCTTGTTAAACCAGATACAAAGTTCTTTTGTAGGAAGAAGAATAAGATACAGATTGGAAGAGCTGTTAAGATAGCTCCTGCGGCAAAGAAGGCGATTTTCATATTTTTAACATCGCTGACAAATGTTCTCAGACCGACTGCAACTGTAAAGAATTCTTTATCCCGAAGGAGGAAACTAGATAAGATATAGTCTCCAAATGGTCCCATGAAGGCCCAAAGTGCTTGTACAGCAACCATTGGACGAACCAGAGGAAGGACGATTTGCCAGAAGCGTCGGAAATGACCGGCACCATCTAGTTTAGCTGACTCATCAAGAGAGATTGGAACGGTATCAAAGTAACCTTTCATCAGCCAAGCATTCATTGGAATTCCTCCACCAACATAAAGGAAGATGAGGAACCAGTTTTGGTTCAAGGCATTCAACATCAAAGCCATGACGAAGAAGGCGGTGAGGGCAGCAATGGTTGGTACCATCTGGATAATCAAGAAGAAGACCAAGCTTTGCTTGCGGGCGATGAAGTTATAGCGGCTGTATGCGTAACCAGCTAAAACTACTATACTGGTTTGCACAATCATTGTCAAGACGGCAATGATGACCGTATTGAGGTACCAGGTTCCGTAGAGTGTCTCAGAGAAGAGCCTGCTGAAGTTGTCAAAACTCCAATCAATATTAAAATCGAGCTTGAAGGCGACAATGTTACCAGTTTTAAAGGCTGATGTAATCGTAATTAATAGAGGATAAATAATGATTACTGACAGAACTACGAGATATAGGTAAGTCAGAAAATGATTAAAGTGACGTTTTAATTTTACAGAATTATTCATCTTAGACGTCCTCCATGTCAAATGCGTGTAGTTTCTTGAAAGCAATCATTGAAATACCGATAACGATAATTGAGATAATCAAGGTTACGGCTGCGGCCATTGAGTATTGAGGCGCAGTACCAGTGGTTAAACGATAAATCCAAGAAATCAAAATATCAGTTGAACCAGCACCTCCGCCGACACTACCAGGTCCACCCGCATTAAAGAGGTAGATGATAGAGAAGTTATTGAAGTTGAAGGTATACTGACTGATAAGAGTTGGCGCAGCAACAGCTAAAATCATTGGTAGCGTAATGTTGCGGAATTTTTGCCAAGCATTTGCTCCATCAATATAAGCTGCTTCATACAAATCATTTGGAATGGATTGCAGAATTCCCAAAGTTAAGACGTAGATGTATGGGAATCCTAGCCAACCTTGCATCATAATCAAGGCAACCTTGGTCCAAGTAGGATCTGTTTTCCAAGGGATGAGGGTATTGTTCAAGAAAGGCAATACCTTGCTAAGCAAAGGAATAACTTGGGTGTTGATGGCACCGATACTATCATTAAACATATTTGAGAAAGTCAAGATTGTAATGAAAGCTGGTACCGCCCAAGGAAGTAGGAAGATAACACCGAAGATGCGTTTTCCTTTGATGAAAGGTTGGTTAGCAATAATAGCTGTGAAAATACCAATAACAATTTGTAAAGTTGAAGCACATAAAGCCCAGATGATAGTCCAAGATAGGACAGAACCAAAGGCTGAACGGAAGGTGCTGAGACTCCAAATGTTGCTGAAGTTTGTCAAACCAACCCAGTCAAGCAATTTAGTTGGTGGCAAATGTTTGAAATCATAGTTTGTAAAAGCAATCAGAAGAGTTACCAATACAGGGAAAATGATAGCAAAGGTCATAGCTACATAAGAAGGGATGATCAGCAAGTATGGGAAACCATTCTCATAGATGCTGTGAATCATTTCTTTCAGAGTAGTATGAACCGGAATACCGTTATTCCAGCGTTTAGCTGTTGTGTGAGCGTCCTTTAAGTTGAAGGCATAAAATAGGAAATAAACCAGTACGATAATTAAGTGGAAGGCACCACGGATCAACATAAAGAGGGAGTTGTCGCGTCCGCGCATTTCACCAAGTGTGATAAGATTTCCTAGCTCACCAGAAGCGATCGCAAAGAAATAGATTAGAAAGGCCAGTGTCACACCTAAGAAGATGAACCCCTTGGCTTTCTGTTTGTTATAAATTTGTCCAAGTCCTGGAATCAGGGACAGCAACAAGGCTTTACTTGGGTTCTGTTGTCTAGTCATATTTGTCTCCTGAATAAGATTCAAAGAGGGGCTAAAAATTTTGAAAGCAGAGAATATAAAACTAAATGTTAGAAAATATTTCTCTTTTTTCAAAATTTTTAAGAAACCCGTAGTTGTTTTAATAGCTTTTTAATAAAGAAGGGGTAGGGAAAATTCCCACCCCTAGAGTTCTTTATTATTTGTTAGCGTATTTTTGAGCGATAGTATCTTTGATTAATTTCACTGCATCGTCAGCAGCAGTTTTAACGTCTTTTTTACCGCTTACAGCATCGAACAACATAGTTTTAGCTGGATCCCAAACTGTACTCATTTCAGAGATGTTTGGCATTGGTTGAGCTGATTGGAACTGTTTAACAACTGCGTCTGTCAGTTCATCTTTCTTGCTTACTGCGTACTCGCGAGCTTCTGTGTTAGCAGGTACTTCGTTAGTAGCATCGTAAAATGCTTTTTGTTGATCAGTTGAAGTCAAGAAGTCAACGAATTTTTGAGCAACTTCTGGGTTTTTAGCACCAGTTGGGATAACCCAAGCTTTACCACCACCGAAAGCAGCGTATTCTTTTCCGTTTGGAAGAGTTGGGATAGTTGAAACACCATAGTTTACTTTAGCTTCTTTCAAAGCAGATGCTTTCCATGGTCCATCGATGATAGCAGCAGTTTTACCTTCTTGGAATTGTGATTGGATCAAGTTTCCAGCGCCTTCAGTATCTTGCATTCCTTTAGGCCATTTTGCATACCAAGTTTTAGCGTATTCGATACCTTTAATTGCACCTTCATTAGCAAGACCGATATCTTTAGGATCTTTACCATTGTCACCGAATACATAACCGCCGTTACCAGCTAGAAGTCCGTAAGCGTAGTAGAAGTTTGTCCAGTCAGCAAGGAAGGCAGATGTTTTACCATCTTCACCAGCAAATGCATATTTGCTGTCTTTAGCAAGCTCTTCTAATTCAGCAAAAGTAGTTGGAGCTTTTGAAATCAAGTCCTTGTTGTAGTACATTACAAGAGTTTCGATAACAGCAGGTGCTCCGTATGTTTTACCTTCTGTTGTTACAAGAGATTCAGTAGTTTTATCTGTCTTACTATCTTTGCTTAATTTTACTTCGTTTAATTGTCCATCTGTACCGAGGCTTCCTACGCGGTCGTATGGAGCCATCAAAACGTCTGGAGCTTTACCAGACTGGTTGTCGAGTGAAAGGTTGTCCAATCCACCCATTTGGTCACCAGTTTTAATAGTAACTTTAGAACCAGTTTCTTTTTCAAAAGCTGCTGCAGCTTTCTCCATGTAAGCCTTGTACTGCTCTTCAACGTATACTGTAACGTTTTTATCACCAGATTCAGATGATTTGGTTGAAGAAGCCTTGCTACCACAAGCAGCTAAAATAAAGCTAGCTACAGCAACAGTACCCAATACAGCAGCACTTTTAAGAGCTTTGTTTTTCATGTTTATTCCTCCTAAGAATAAAAAAAGTAATAATTTACATTTAAGTTTACGCAAACGTTTTCTTAAACTGAAAAAATTATATCACAAAAAGTAACCGTTTGCAAGATATTTTTCCAAAAAATCAAAAAAATATTTTTTATCCGACAAATTATTTGTCAATATTATAGAAGAAAAAAAGAAAAGTTAGATGATTCTCTTGAAGAATTGAAAAAAATTTTATAAAATGGTTGCATAGAAAACTAAAAACAGATATAATCGAACTACGCAAACGTTTTCGTTGAACAAAACGTAGATTTTAACTAAGAAAAATATTGAGGTGACAAGATGAAAGAACGTCAAAGTGGTGTTCTCATGCATATTTCTTCTTTGCCAGGGAAATACGGAATTGGTTCTTTTGGGAAAAGTGCGTATGATTTTGTAGATTTCTTGGTAAGAACTAAGCAACGCTACTGGCAGATTTTGCCGTTAGGCACGACTAGCTATGGAGACTCTCCTTACCAATCTTTTTCCGCCTTTGCAGGAAATACACACTTTATTGACTTAGATCTTCTTATAAAGGAAGGTTTGCTTCAAGAAAGTGATTTAAATGGTGTGGATTTTGGAAGTGATCCAAAAGCTGTTGACTATGCTAAGATTTTCGAAGCACGTCGGCCACTATTGGAAAAAGCTGTTAAAAATTTCCTTCAAAGCTCTGATTTGAAGGCTTATAAAAAATTTGTGGCAGACAATGCCAACTGGTTAGACCTGTATGTTGACTACATGGCAATCAAAGAGCACTTTGATTTGGCGGCGTGGACAGAGTGGTCTGATGAAGACATTCGCCTGCGTAAGCCAGAGGCCTTGGCTGATTACCGTGAGCGCCTGAGCGAACAGATGGAATACCATCGTGTCACTCAATACTTCTTCTTCCAACAATGGCTAGCTTTAAAAGATTATGCGAATAAGCATCATATTGAGATTGTCGGAGATATGCCAATCTATGTAGCGGCAGACAGTGCTGATGTTTGGGCACAACCACATTTCTTTAAAACAGACGCTGTTGGTAAACCAACTTGTGTGGCAGGATGTCCGCCTGATGAATTCTCAGAAACAGGACAGCTTTGGGGGAACCCAATCTATGACTGGAAAGCTATGGATAAAGATGGCTATTCTTGGTGGGTTGAGCGTCTGCGTGAAAGCTTTAAGATTTATGACATCGTTCGTATTGACCATTTCCGCGGATTTGAGTCTTATTGGGAAATCCCAGCGGATTCAGAAACAGCTGCAACTGGTAAGTGGGTAAAAGGACCTGGCTATGCTCTCTTTAAAGCTGTGAAAGAAGCTTTGGGAGAACTAAATATCATTGCGGAAGACCTTGGCTTTATGACTGATGAAGTCATTGAGCTTCGTGAGAAGACTGGTTTTCCAGGAATGAAGATTTTGCAGTTTGCCTTCAATCCAGATGACGAAAGCATTGATAGTCCACACTTGGCACCTCATAACTCAGTAATGTATACAGGAACTCATGATAATAATACTGTTCTTGGCTGGTATAAGGATGAGATTGATGATCCGACACGGGAATACTTAGCTATTTATACCAACCGTAAAGAATATGAAACAGTTCCTCATGCAATGCTTCGTACAATCTTTGCTTCTGTTAGCTATATGGCGATTGCAACCATGCAAGATTTACTGGAATTAGATGGTTCTGCAAGGATGAACTTGCCATCTACTATTGGTGGCAACTGGCAATGGCGTATGACAGAAGACGAACTGTCTAAAGAAGTAGAGGCAGAGTTGCTCTCTCTAACAACTATTTATCGCCGAATTAATACAAAACTTAAACCCAAAAACAATGTAAATCAGAATTCCAAAGGAGAAAAAAATGTCTAAATTACAGCAATACGTGCAAAACGCGTATCAAAAAAACATTGCTGATTGTACCAATGAAGAACTCTATACTGCTCTTTTGAACTATACAAAAGAATACAGTGCAACTAAACCTGTCAATGATTCAAAGAAGAAATTGTACTATATTTCTGCTGAGTTCCTGATTGGTAAACTCTTGTCAAACAACTTGATCAACCTCGGCCTTTATGATGATGTCAAAAAAGAATTGGCTGATGCAGGTAAAGATTTGATTGAAGTAGAAGAAGTTGAATTAGAACCATCTCTTGGTAATGGTGGTTTAGGCCGTTTGGCTGCCTGCTTCCTTGATTCAATCGCAACTCTTGGTTTAAATGGAGACGGAGTAGGTCTGAACTACCACTTTGGTCTCTTCCAACAAGTGTTGAAGAACAATGAGCAAACAACAATCCCTAACTTTTGGTTGAGTGATCAAAACTGGTTGGTAAAATCTACTCGTAGCTACCAAGTACCTTTTGCAAACTTTACTTTAACTTCTACACTCTATGACATTGATGTACCAGGTTATAAGACAGAAAAGAAAAACCGTTTGCGCCTCTTCGATTTAGATTCTGTAGACTCTAGCTTGATTGAAAAAGGAATTGATTTCGACAAGACAGATATTGCTCGTAACTTGACTCTTTTCCTTTATCCAGACGATAGTGACAAACAAGGTGAACTTCTTCGTATCTTCCAACAATACTTTATGGTTTCAAATGGTGCGCAATTAATCATTGATGAAGCAATCGAAAAAGGAAGCAACTTGCACGACCTTGCGGACTATGCAGTTGTACAAATCAATGATACTCACCCTTCAATGGTTATCCCTGAATTGATCCGTCTCTTGACAGAACGTGGGTTGGAATTTGACGAAGCTGTAAACATTGTCAAGTCAATGACTGCTTATACAAACCACACTATTCTTGCAGAGGCTCTTGAAAAATGGCCACTAGAATTCTTGGAAGAAGTTGTTCCTCATCTTGTTCCAATTATCAAGGAACTTGACAAACGTGTCAAGGAAGTTTACAAAGATCCTGCTGTCCAAATCATTGACGAAAATGACCGCGTTCATATGGCTCATATGGACATCCATTATGGATACAGTGTTAACGGGGTTGCGGCTCTCCACACTGAGATCTTGAAGAACTCTGAGTTGAAAGCTTTCTATGACATCTACCCTGAAAAATTCAACAACAAAACAAACGGTATTACTTTCCGTCGTTGGCTTATGCATGCTAACCCACGCCTTTCTCACTATTTAGATGAGATTCTTGGTCATGGTTGGCACCATAAAGCAGAAGAACTTGAAAATCTTTTGTCTTATGAAGATAAAGCTGCTGTCAAGGAAAAATTGGAAAGCATCAAAGCTCACAACAAACGTAAATTGGCTCGTCACTTGAAAGAGCACCAAGGTGTGGAAATCAATCCAAATTCTATCTTTGACATCCAAATCAAGCGTCTTCACGAGTACAAACGCCAACAAATGAACGCTTTGTATGTGATTCACAAATACCTTGACATCAAGGCTGGAAACATTCCTGCTCGTCCAATTACTGTCCTCTTTGGTGGTAAAGCAGCTCCTGCTTACACAATTGCGCAAGATATTATCCACTTGATCCTTTGCTTGTCAGAAGTCATTGCAAACGACCCAGCAGTAGCTCCACACTTGCAAGTAGTCATGGTTGAAAACTACAATGTTACTGCAGCAAGCTTCCTTATCCCAGCGTGTGATATCTCAGAACAAATCTCACTTGCTTCCAAAGAAGCTTCAGGTACTGGTAACATGAAATTCATGTTGAACGGAGCCTTGACTCTTGGTACTATGGATGGTGCAAACGTGGAAATCGCTGAGTTGGTTGGCGACGAAAACATTTACATCTTCGGTGAAGATTCAGAAACTGTTATCGATCTTTATGCGAAATCTGCTTACAAATCAAGTGAATTTTACGCTCGTGAAGCTATCAAACCGTTGGTTGACTTCATCGTAAGTGATGCAGTTCTTGCAGTTGGAAACAAAGAGCGTTTGGAACGTCTATACAAGGAGTTGATCAACAAAGACTGGTTCATGACTCTCCTTGACTTGGAAGACTACATCAAAGTGAAAGAGCAAATGCTTGCTGACTATGAAAACCGTGACGCATGGTTGGATAAAGTTATTGTAAACATTGCTAAAGCTGGTTTCTTCTCAGCTGACCGCACGATTCAACAATACAATGATGAAGTGTGGCATTTAGATAAATAAAAAATTCTCTTAGATAACCCCATCAGTTAGATCTTAATTCTGACTGCTGGGGTTTTTGTTTTATGGAGGATGAAGACATAGGGCTAGAAGGCAAGGCATATAGAAAAAGAGGAAGAAATGTTGAAATTTCTGTTGTTTTATGACTTTATATTTGATTTTATGTATAAAATCTATTTGTCGTGTTTATAATGTATAGATTGCATAAAAATTAGATGAAATATCCTTGACAACTTCATAGAAGAATATATAATATAAAGTAAGGGATTGTACCCAAATATAAAGGAGGAAATGTTGTGAAAAAGACAAGTGAAAAGCTCTTTCATGCATTTATGACGCTGTTGTTAATAGTATCGGTATTCATACCTCTACTAAAAACAAGCTATACAGTTAAAGCGGACGAATTACCGTCAAACAGCTATACGATGACAACCTCTCCAACCATTAATAATAATAGGTTGGTTGATGGTGCCAAGTATGGTGAAGGAAAGTTCTATCTGAATCCGACCTACAAGTTTGATAATTCTACCACTTTGAAGAACGGGGACTTTATGGTTTATAAAGTGCCAAAAGAGTTTAAAGTTGAGCGTGACATCACGACAGATATCTATGCCAAGGATGGGGCTACTAAAATCGCAGAACTGCAGACAAATGCTGCAACTAATTCTGCTACAGTGACCATTACTAATGAAGAATACTTCAAAAATCTGACAGAAGATCGTGAATTGACTGCTTTATTCACTGTAGTTTGGGCGGATGATGTCGAGTTAAATAAGGAATACAGCATTGATATTCCTGGTGCCGGGACATACAGATTGACTCGTATCGTACCAGATGATGATCCTACTGGTTATACCAAGTGGGGTGTCCAAGATGCTGATGATCCTAATTATGTTAACTGGCGTATTCGTATCAATCGTTACGTAAAACCTGTTACAGGAGTTAAGATTGAGGATACAATCCCTGAAGGTCAAGTCTTAGCAAGTGAAATTACTGGATATTACTTTACTGAGTGGAATAAGGCTGAGGCTCGTCCAAGACTGGATGCTTCACATGTAAATGTTACAGGTACAAACTCTTTCACTATCACTCCAAATGGAAATGGTGACTTGAGTACACAAGGTCTATATGTTTTGTACCGTACTCGTTTGACTGCTCCAGTTGATAATACTACCAAGAAAGCTTTCAACAATGTGAAAGTGACAACATCAGATGGTGTTTATGATGTGGATGGCTTTGCCTCTCTGACAACTACTGAAGGAATTGGATCGGGTGCTCGCCCTTCTGAAGTTGAATTTGAAGTTACAAAACAACTGAATGGTGGAACATTGAAAGGTGATGAATTCATCTTCCAATTGATTGATCCAGATGGCAAAGTAGTTGAAACTGCCAAAAACAACAAAGACGGACAAGTTAAATTTAAGGCCATTAAATTTTCAACAGCTGGTACTTTCAAATACCAAATCAAAGAAGTGGATGAGAAAGAACCAGGCTATGTTTATGATAACAAGACGATTAATGCTGAAGTTACAGTAACAGATGTCTATGGAGAAAAGTTTGCAAGTGTCAAATACGACAACAAAGTATTTGTGAATTCCTACTCTGCCAAACCAACTACAGCAACTATTGAAGCAATTAAAGTTTTGAAAGGCAAAGCTCTTGAAGCTGACAAGTATGAGTTCGAGCTCAAAGAAGGCGATAAAGTCGTTGGTACAGCTAAAAATAAAGCAGATGGTTCGGTAGTTTTCCCAGCAATTGAGTATACTGCTGCAGGCCCTC
>JAFEHB010000003.1_pt3 | contig 129656 bp, 111 predicted proteins | sample 9267121 | NCBI WGS metagenome assembly JAFEHB01 (sample SAMN17103336, study PRJNA684904) | human gut metagenome | isolation source: diarrhea sample from child under the age of five | host: Homo sapiens | place: South Africa: Mafikeng, Mafikeng Provincial Hospital | collected 2019-09 | reverse complement strand
AACACTTGTTTGGTTGTGACTTCCCTAATGCTGACTATGCGAAAATCGCTGAAGCGCAAGGTGCTGTAGGATTTACAGTTGATCGTATCGAAGACATCGACGCAGTTGTTGCAGAAGCTGTGAAACTCAATAAAGAAGGTAAAACTGTTGTGATCGATGCTCGCATCACGCAACACCGTCCACTTCCAGTAGAAGTACTTGAGTTGGATCCAAAACAACACTCAGAAGAAGCAATCAAAGCCTTCAAGGAAAAATACGAAGCAGAAGAACTCGTACCATTCCGCCTCTTCTTGGAAGAAGAAGGATTGCAATCACGCGCAATTAAATAATTCCTCTAAAAAATTAGCTTGAAAATTTCAAGCTAATTTTTTTAATATGTAGATGAGATATTCTCACGTTGTTGGAGTAGTTTATTAATAATTAGGAGTTCGAAATCATATTCATTGAGGTTCCAGTTGAAATAAGATGACTTAGTGACATCAGAAAATAGTGATTTTAGTTTACCAATGTTTTCAATTTCTCTATTTAATTCATCTTTTAATTTATTGTATAGTTTATTATCATTTTTTTCAATAGGCTTATAATGTGAAAAATCATTTAAGAAATAAAAGTAATTCGCATCAAATAGAGGAGATTTTCCATTCATAGACTTGGGAGGATTAGAAATTATATAATCGAGTTTAGAAGAAAGTTTTTTTAGTACAATTTTATATCTAGGATTTAAAAAATTATTTTTTGCTCTTTGATCTTGAATGTAGTGAGCTATACTACACAAAGTAAAATAGTCTTTAGAATGAAGTTCAAGGATTTCACATAAAAATTGAGGAGAAAGTTTCTTATTAAAAGTTTCTAAAAATAATATTAGATCTGTTAAATTATTTATATTATGCTTGTTTTGTTTCAGAACTCTATAAATATGTTCGAAGATTTTATTCTCAATATTAAGTATTTCCTTTTTATTTATACTTTCATCCTCTTTTAGCTCGTGTAAACCATTTTTTAATCTGAGTAATATTCTAATAAATGCGTGGGTAGTATCAAAATCAAGATAAGTTGAATACACGGATGTAATAACTTCCAGCGCAGTATACAAATTTTTAATATATGAATAAGGATTTGCTTTTTTCAGAGAATTTGGGTCAATGTAAATTTTTATAGCTTTCAGTACATATAATACAATTTTTCTAGTTGCTTGCTTGTTTAGTGTTGTTATGCGTGAAATATCGTGGTGGAAGTTTAGCCAGTAATGGTGTTTTCCAACTATATGTTCAAAATTTTTTACTTTCTCAATATCTTCGTTAGGGAGTTGTAATTCATTAGCTAAATTCTTTCTGTGTAAGTTTAAAATTTCTATACTAATTATAGTATCATTTATTGCAGGGTCTCCAATATAATAAGGAGTTTCGTGTATTTCTGTTTTGGAATCATTTAAAGTGAGGTTATAGTTTTCTAAAGATGTTTTAATAGTTTTTTCTATATTTTCAACTGTTTCTTTTGAGGTTGCAAATATAAAATAATCGTCAACGAACCTGTAGATATCATAATCTGTTTTATGTTTTAAATGGTTTAATTTATTCTGTATGTCGACATCAATAGTTGTTAAAAGTAAATCAGAAATAATCCTATTTAATTCGGGACCTAATAAAATTCCATTTGTTTCATTATTATTGCTTTTTTGTAGAAGTTTATCTGTTTTTGAAGCGAAAGTACTAGAGTATTCATACCCACTTAAAGTTTTTCCAATATCTTTTCCACCAACGATAGCCCAAACTATTGAATGAGTGTATATGCTCTTAAAGAAATTCTGAATATCCAGTTTTAAAAAATATCTATACTTATTTCTAGAACGTATAAAAAGAGGATTTTTTAAAATTTCGATTAGTTTATGGTGTTTAGAATAAGCGAAATATTTTTTTATATTCTTATCAAGTTCTTCGGTTGTAATAGTAGAGTCTGTTTTTTTTATGCTGTAATCTTGTTCAAGTTTAAATCGCTTTTCATGTATACTTTTACTTCCGTTAAAAGTTAATTTATTTAATTTTATGGCCTTTCTAATATTGAAATTAGATTTTTTAAGATGATTTAAGATAAGAAATTCATATTTCATAATATAAATCATAGCGTCTATTTGAGATAGTGGATGTAGCAAAGAAAGTGTTCTTGTTGAATTATTGTTTTTGGGGATTTTAAAGTTTAAAGGAATTGTATATTTGTATTGAGAATCAATATCTTCTATATGTTGAAAAATTGTATCAATATTGTCAGTAATAGGATTATTTGAAAAAAATAGGGGTATTTCTTGAGGAAGTAATTCCGTTCTCAAAAAACAAGTATGCTTAAAAAAATTATTCATTTAAGGCCTCTTAAAGTATTGATTATTATTTTAATTTATTGTACCATATGACGGGTAGGCATGGAAGTAAGATTAAATTTAATTATATATCTTGGTGCAATGTAGAATCAATTTCTATATTATATACCCCATTACACACAAAAAGTTATTTACATAACCAACTTACTGTTGGTTTATACCTAGTAGTTAAAATATATGATAGGGTTTTCTAGATTCCTTTTCATATAAACTATTAGTAAAGCACAGGTTTTTAGCCTGTGCTGCCTACTTTTATAGGGTAAGAGTATGAAGCTGAAATCAAATGTTTTAAAATTTAGAAGAAATGGTCGGACTGTATATTCCGCTAGAACTAATGCTGTTCATAATGAATTGCAAAGAATTAATAAAGAAGTTATTAATAAGTATGGTTTAAAGATTCCAAATAGGAATGCGATTATAAAAACTATCATACAGTTTTTATCACAAGGAGAAATATATTCAAATCGTAGAGAATTACCGCTTACTCCTTTGCAGTTTAAAGTAATAAAGATGGATATAAAAAATTTTTTTCCATCTATTAATAAACATATATTGTATAGTAAAATAGTTAGATCTTCAATTTTGAATGATTCAAGTATAGAGACAATAAAGTCTTTTATATTTTCAAATGCTTACATGGGAATTCCTTTAGGTCTTGCGTTTTCTAATTCTTTATCGGAGCTATATTTAGAGGAATTTGATTCAGCAATTCAGTTAAATTGGAAACCATTACTGTATGTACGCTATGTTGATGATATACTTTTAATTGTTAATGAAAGAATTGATGAGAATGATGTAGTTAAATTTGTTAAAAAAGAATTAAAGAATTACCATCTGGAAGTGAATGATGCTAAAACCGATTTCCAAGTGAGTAGTAATCAATTTAGTTTTACCTATTTAGGTTATAAATTTTCCAAATTTCAAAAAAAGACAAAAAGGAAAAGTAAACCTGAAAATTATCTTTTTATAAATATTTCAGAAAAAAAATTTAATGAAAAAATTTTGAATAAATTAGTCAGATATTTTAAACGATTTAAAAGAAATTATCAACAATCAGAATCATTTTGGATTTTATATTATCGGTTAAAAAATCTTATACATGGAGTTTCATCAAAAGGAGAAAATAATCAAGTAGTAAAATTTGGATTAAGTTATTCTTATGGTTTTATTAACTCAGAGGATGAGTTAATAAAATTTTTAAGAATGTATCACTATTTCATAAGGTATTACCGAGGGGAAGGTTACTTATCCTCAAGGCAAGCATATCTATTGACTAGCATTGTATCAACGGATAATAAGGTTATTACCTCCTATTCCTCTAGAGATGATATTTTATCTTTGCTTAATAATCGCTATCACTATGATAAGCTTTCAGTGAAAACTTTGGAGAAAATTTGTTTACGTATAGGAGTATCTTATACTTCGAAAGTATATACTAATAAATTTTTAGATTTCCATAAAATCAATTTACAAAAGAAAATTATGAAAAAGCTAAGTTTACGATTTGGAGATGATTAAAGATCGGAGCAATCCGGTCTTTTTTGTCCTCTTACTTATCACAAGATTGTGATAGTTTACATCTTTATAACAAAAGTTTTAAAGACTTGATTGTTTTGAAAGAAGATTATAAAATAAGATTCAGCAAAAATGAAAGAGGTTTTGAAAATGTCTGAAAAACAAATGAAAATTTTGGGTTGGGTAGCGACCTTTATGTCTGTTATGATGTATGTATCTTACTTCCCACAAATCATGAACAACTTGGCTGGTCAAAAAGGAAACTTCATTCAGCCCTTGGTTGCAACGATTAACTGCAGTCTCTGGGTCTACTATGGACTTTTCAAAAAGGAAAGAGATATCCCTCTTGCAGCAGCCAATGCACCCGGGATTGTTTTTGGCCTAGTAACTGCTATCACAGCTTTGATTTAAAAGGAACGGAGGAGACTGGTTTTCAGTCTTCTTTTTTTGTTTCAGGGGAGGCTATTTGCTTTTTCGAGAGGATAATTTTTTTAAAAACGATCTGATTAATTTAAATAGTAGAATAGTATCAGTATGTCACAGTATTTTATAAGAAAAGGTTTACAGAATGAGCTATAATATAAGTAAATAAACAAGCAATTAGAAAGCGAGTAGAAATATGACTGAAAAACTGACTTTTCCTGATGGTTTTTTGTGGGGTGGAGCGACAGCTGCCAACCAATGCGAGGGCGCTTATGATGCGGATGGCCGTGGGCTGGCTAATGTAGATGTGGTGCCGATTGGCGAGGACCGTTTGGCCATCATCACGGGTAAGAAAAAGATGTTTGACTTTGAGGACGGCTATTTCTACCCAGCTAAGGAAGCTATTGACATGTACCATCGCTTCAAAGAGGACATTGCCCTTTTTGGTGAGATGGGCTTTAAGACCTATCGTCTATCCATTGCTTGGAGCCGGATTTTCCCTAAGGGGGATGAGATGGAGCCCAATGAAGCTGGCTTGAAATTTTACGAAGACCTCTTTAAGGAATGCCACAAGTACGGCATTGAGCCCCTGGTGACCATTACTCACTTTGACTGTCCCATGCACTTGATTGAGCAATATGGTGGTTGGCGGAGCCGTAAGATGCTGGAATTTTACGAGCGTCTCTGCCGGACTCTCTTTACCCGCTACAAGGGCTTGGTCAAATACTGGCTGACCTTCAACGAAATTAACATGATCCTCCATGCACCATTTATGGGGGCGGGGCTCTGCTTTGAAGAAGGCGAAAATGAAGAGCAGGTCAAATACCAAGCGGCCCATCATGAGCTGGTCGCGTCAGCTATTGCCACCAAGCTGGCTCATGAGATTGACCCGGAAAATAAGGTCGGCTGTATGCTGGCGGCGGGTCAAAATTATCCTAATACCTGCCATCCACGCGATGTATGGGCTGGTATGGAGGAAGACAGGAAAAACTATTTCTTCATTGATGTGCAGGCGCGTGGCGAATATCCTAACTATGCTAAGAAAGCTTGGGAGCGCGAGGGCATCACTGTCGAAATGACAGAAGAAGACCTGCAGCTGCTCAAGGAGCATACGGTGGACTTCATTTCCTTCTCATACTATGCGAGTCGGGTAGCTTCGGGCGATCCTAAGGTCAATGAGCTGACCGAGGGCAATATCTTTGCTTCTCTCAAGAACCCTTATTTGGAAAGCTCTGAGTGGGGCTGGCAGATTGATCCGTTGGGCTTGCGCATTACGCTAAATACCATCTGGGATCGTTATCAAAAGCCTATGTTTATCGTGGAAAATGGTCTGGGTGCAGTGGATACTCCAGATGAAAATGGCTATGTGGATGATGATTACCGGATTGACTACTTGGCGGCCCATGTCAAGGCCATGCGAGAAGCCATCAATGAAGATGGGGTAGTTCTGTGGGGCTACACGACTTGGGGCTGTATCGACCTAGTATCAGCCGGCACTGGCGAGATGAAGAAGCGCTATGGCTTTATTTATGTGGACCGGGACAATGAAGGAAAGGGAACACTCAAGCGCTCCAAGAAGAAATCCTTTGACTGGTATAAGGAAGTTATCGCGACTAACGGAGCATCTGTGAAATAGGAAAAAGGCTGAGATATGAATGTCTCAGCCTTGTTTTTGATTTGTCCCCATTCCGATCTTAGACTGAATCGGATGAGAACTGGGAGAATCCAAGCATTATGACCCTAAAAAGAAATAGTGTAAATAAATTTTCTTTCATAAATCCTCAATAGCGAATCTTATACTTCTAAAGATAACTCTACAAAATACTCTAATCATTCTTTGCTTCCTTTCTACATGCGATCCAGAAATATTGCTTTCTTTCATTGTAAGGAACAGGTTTCAAATATTCTTCAAGAAATTCTAAAATATTTCTAAAGTTTTGTACGAAGATGACATTTCATTGACTTACGGCTTTTTCCTTGCTACACTAATAGTAAAAATGGAACAGAGGAGAAGGACTGTGGCTAGAATTCTGGTGATTGAAGACAATAATGATATTCATGCGATTCTGACAAGTCTGTTTGAGAAAGAACATGAAGTTTACTCAGCCTATTCGGGAACAGAAGGGCTGGCTGTTTTTGAGCGAGAAAAGCCTGACCTAGTCTTGCTGGATATCATGTTGCCTGGTAAGAATGGTGACCAAGTATTGAAGGAAATTCGCAGGACTAACAGCCAAGTGCCTATTCTGATGTTGACGGCTTTGGGAGAGAAGTCTTTGGTCAGCGAGTACCTTTTAAATGGAGCCAATGACTATATTGTCAAGCCCTTTAATCTGGATGAGGTCTTTGCCCGAGTGACAGTCCAGTTGCGTAGTCAGCATACCTCATCGGCTGAGGAAGAAAGTCTTTGTTTTAAGAATATTCAATTGTTGCCAGCAACTTTCCAGGCTGTTTGTGGAGAGCGAGAAGTTCGTTTGAGTAAAAAAGAATTTCAAATTTTTCAACTCTTGCTCCGCCATCCTAAAAAAATCTTTACTAAAGAAGCTTTGTTTGAATCTGTATGGGAAGAAGCCTATCTTCCTGGGGACAATACCCTCAATACTCATCTTAGCAACCTACGTAAAAAGCTGGCTCAGCTAGATCCATCCGAAGAGTATGTTGAAACAGTTTGGGGCTTAGGTGTAAGACTCAAGGAGGACTGAAATGGGAGTTCTTGCATTTTTATTGGTCATTATCTGTCTGCTTCTAGTCCTCGTTTTGGTTCGTTATCATATGGCAGTTAAGGATGTAGCCCAGCAAATCCGGCAAAAGCGTCAACAGGCTAGTTCTAGTAGGCTAGCTCCATCGGTCCATGTAGCAAGTATTTTAGAGCTAACTGAAGAGGTTGAGGAGATCTTTCAGGAGCTGGATAAGACGACCTTTGTGGTACAGCAAGAAAAGAAGACTCTGGACATGGCTATCAGTAATATTGCTCACGATATCCGGACGCCTTTGACCATTGCTAGTGGCTATACCCAGCAACTATTAAAAGAAGATAACCAAGAGAGTCAGCAACTAGTCAAGATTGCGGATAGTCTGGGAATGGTGTCCAAACGGCTAGAAGCCCTGATGGAGTATCGCCGACTGATGGAGGGAGCTATTCGCCCGACCTTTGTTAAGACGGATCTTTCTCAGCTGGTGACTCAGCAACTTTTTGCTTATTACGATGCCTTTCAAAAAGCTCAGATTGACTTGGATCTTGATTTGACTGAAGGTTTGACCTTGATAACGGATCCTGATATTTTGGAGCGCATTGCCCAAAATATGATAAGCAATGTCCTTAAACATGGTCAAAAGGCTGCCAGTATTTCTCTGAAACAAGACGGCGAACACTGTATCTTTACCGTCAAAAATATCGTTCAACAACCAATCTTGCACCTGGATAAATTAACCAACCGTTTCTATTCAGAAAATCTCTCTAGTAGTGAAGAGTCATCTGGTCTGGGGCTTTATATCACCCAGCAGTTAGTCGAAATCCTAGGCGGGGACTTGACCATGAAAGCCGAGGACGACTGGTTTGAACTGGTTGTGACCTTGTAAAAAAGACTTGAAAAAGCAAAATAAGGAAGGCTCAGCTCTATCAGTTATCCTTAAAATCTGCTCATAAACCTCAGCTAATTTTTGAATTGGCTGAGGTTTATTTTTAGATTAAATCGAAGAAAGGTATGATAAAAATGTCTTTTTGTTTTGTGATCTGAAAAGTCAATTATCTTAGAGAGGCCATTTTGCCTGTCAAAGTGAAAAATCAGCCAACTGCTCTAAACCCTTGATATAACTGACTTGCAACTGACAGTTGACAATGATTCCAAGTTCAATCACCCAAAAAGCAACTAGATTTTTTCTTTATTCCAAGTCCAGTCGCTAGAAAGGCAACTGGCTTTTTTGTTAATCTGAAAGCAGAAGCCAAGTTTTTGATTTCGGAATGAACGAATCGTTGTATTTGAGGTTTTTGATTAAAAACTTGAGTTTAATTTAAAGGAGGAAAAAGCATGAAGAAAGTTCCTTTATTCATTATGCTAATCTTATTTTTATTTTTAACTGCTTTATCGGCTGCTGCTGATGAGGCTCGACTTCCCTCTGGGACATCCTATAGCCAAATAGGACAGAAAATCCAAGACTATGTCAAGGAACATGAAAAGGCATCGGCTAGTATGGCGACAGCAGTCTTCGACAAGGACGGTACCATTTACCAAGATTACTTTGGCTATATGAACAAAGAAAAAGAATAAACCTAGCATTGTATGATGAGGTGACAGGCAGAATTTGCAGTCTCTTCGCCTTGTGCTATAATAAGTGTCAATGAAAGAAAGTATAAAAAATAAGAAAGAGTAGGTAAAACAATCCATGAATCTATCAGACAGAATTCAGTACCTGCGGAAAGCGCGGGGCATTTCGCAGGAGGGGCTAGCCGACCAAATCGGTGTGTCCAGACAGGCTGTTTCCAAGTGGGAGAGTGAACAGAGTATGCCTGATTTGGATAAGATCATTTCCATGAGTGACTATTTTGAGGTGACTACAGACTATCTGCTCAAGGGAATTGAGCCTGTAGTCCAGAAAGAGGAAGAGCAGTCAATCGAGCACAGGAGAATAGCCAGCAATATTTGCTATCAACTCTCTCTTGGCTTGGTCGGTCTGGGCATCATCCTCTCCATTATCCTAGCTGATTTTCTCAAGGTTAGTGTCTTGCTAACACCGGTGCTGATCGTCCAGGGAGTAGGGCTACTAGTGTGGGGAATAGGCCGCAATCTATCCGAGGTAAGATCTTCTTTTCAGGTTAAGCTAGCCTTGATTTTATTCTTACTCTTTGTTCCCCTAGGATTTCTATCTAATGTTCTTTTTCCTATGGGCAAGATCTTTCCATATCCGACTAGTCTAGCAGCTAGCCTTGCCTTTGTCACTTTCTACCTTATCCTAGGAGTCTGCATCAGTCTGTTCTTGAAAAAGCAAGATTGGAAGCAGTGAAAGAAAGCCGATAAAGCGGGCTAGACCAGAAGGGGTGAAATCCGCTCAAAAAACTCAGCTAATTTAGTGATTAGCTGAGTTTTTATTTTACAAGTCTCTCTTCTTGAGTGTAACCAGTCCTGCGATGGTAAAGACCGTGATCAGACTGAGAGCAAAGATAGCTGTTTTGGTGATGACACCTGGTATTGAAGCGTCTTCGTAGAAGAACTCCATCTTGATAGCCTTGAACCATTCATTATTGGCATCGAACATTTGACTAGGGAGGCCGAGTAAGATGTAGGTCATGATGTAGGTGATAAAGACGACACTATAGTTCCGAGTCAAGTAGAGGACAAAGCTGGTAATGCAGTACCAAGCATAGGTACAGATGACCTGCATGACAAAGAGTATTGCGAATTGTCCCCAGAAATTAGCTGGCAGGGTTCCCATATTACCGCCGGTTCGGACAAATTCAATGACAATACCAAAAGTATAGAGCAGTATGAACTGTAGAGGAAGTAAGCTAGCGATAACCAGTGCTTTAGAGAAGTAATACTGGGTCCGAGTCTTGCCTGTAGTCAGGTTATTGTGATAAAGTTTGTCATTGAGATCAACACCGAGAAGCAAGCTAGTCATGACATTGCAGGCAATAAAGAGCATACCAATGTTGTAGGTGACGGCGTATATGGCAAAAAAGATACCGTTGTCGGAACTGACGGCTTGGGAAGTGAAAATGGCGAGGAGAATTCCAAAGATGCAGAAAGCCTGTACTCCCCAGAACCCTACGGAGCGGAAGATACGGTAGTAATCCGCCTTGATACTATTAAACATGAGTGTTTCCTCCTTGTTGGTTGATTAAGTCTGTAAAGTATTTTTCTAAGTCTTTGTGGGCGTAGTAGATTTCCCCGATTGGGATATCGGCTAGGACTAATTCCTTGGCAATCTTGCGAATTTCTTGTACTTGGCCGGAAATATGTAGCTCATCTTTCCTGTTGGTTGGCTTGATTTGGTAGCCGAGCTTGTCTTGCACTAAATGAGCAGCTTGCTGGATATTATCTGTTTTGAGGATGATATAGTCGCCGCTTTCTCGGTCAAATTCTTCCTTAGACAGCTCCTTGATGAAATGCCCTTGATTGATAAAGCCAAAGCGAGTTGCTACTAGATAAAGCTCGGACAGGATATGGCTGGAAATGATGATGGTGATGCCTAATTCTTGATTGAGGCGCTTGACCATTTCTCTAAATTCCTGAATCCCAACTGGATCTAAACCATTGATGGGCTCGTCCAGAATGAGCAAGTCGGGACGCCCCAAAATGGCAATGGCAATGCCCAACCGCTGTCTCATCCCCAGAGAGAAATTGCGGAATTTTTTCTTTCCAGTATCGGTCAGGCCGACATATTGAAGGGTTTCTTTGATGACTTTGCCAGCATTTGGAATGCCCCGGTCGGTACAGTAGTAGCGCAGATTTTCATAGGCCGACATGTGGGCATGAGCTACAGGGGTCTCGATGACAGATCCAGTATGGCTGAGGGCTTTTGCCCATTCTTGTTGGCTCTGAGAGCCCAGGACAGATACGGTTCCTCCGCTAGGATAGATGACTTGAGTGATAATTTTGATCAGCGTGGTCTTACCAGCACCGTTTTTACCAATGAGACCGTAGATCTCTCCTTTTTTGATGGAAAGACTGACATCTTTCAGAGCATATTGATCGCCGTATTTTTTAGTCAGTCCTTTCACTTCTAAAACATTTTGCATGGTGTTACTCCTTTAATTCCTTTGTTTATAGTTTTAGTATACAAACTAATTATCAAATATTTCTCAAGTCTTTTTAAAGTATTTCTAAAGAAATATAAAATGAAAAGATTAAAAGGAGCCAGTTAAGAACCAGCTCTTTTTTACTATAAATCCTTTTTGTGGAAAGTATAGAGACTTGCTGCGGTGAAGACTGTTCCTAAAACCAAGGCGATTAGAACAATTCTCAAGGTTACGCCACTGCTTTGAAGTGTCTCAAAGTCAAAGCTCATGGTGAAATGCTGCAGCCATAAAGATTTGGGGTATAATTGCGCAAGAGCTCCAGTTAAAGATGCGCAGAAAAGGTAACCTCCCAGAGCAGCAATCATAGATTTGCTCAGATAAAGAATAAAGGAAATAATGGCTGTCCAAGCCATGACAGTCAGGCACTGCACAAAGAATAGAAGAATAAATTGAAGTAAGAAGGTTCCGGATAAATCACCAATACCGTTTAGAATAGTCGCTAGGATAAAGTTGATACTATAAAAGAGAGTTAGCTGCAGGAAGGTTACGCAGACCATGACTAGGGCTTTAGAGATGAAAAAGCTGGTACGGGAAACACCGCTGGTTAAAGTATTCTTGTAAAGCTGCTTGTTCAGATCTGTCCCGATGACAACCATAGAGAGGATAATGATGATAAAAGTATTATTGCCGATTGCGCTGGAGCCAGCTTGTATCAGCTGGACGGCATTTAATTTGCTAAAGACTGCGCTCAAGGTCGTCAGTAGAAAGATGAATTCGGTAATCCAAACAGCCTTGGAACGAAAGAAACGGTAAAAATCTGCTTGAAAAGTATGTAACATGTTTTTTCTCCTTACTGGACTAAATCTGTAAAGTATTTTTCTAAATCTTTGTGAGCTGCATAGATAGCATTGACATGAATGTTGGATAAGACCAACTCCCTGTTGATGTCATTTAGTTCCTGTTCTTGGGCGACAATGTGCAACTCGTCAGATTTATCAGCTTCCTTGAGCTGATAGTGGAGCTTGCCTTGGATGAGATTGGCAGCCTGATCTCTATCGCTGGTCTTGAGGACGATATAATCTTCACTGGCTCGGTCAAAGTCGTCCTTGGTGAATTCTGCGACAAGCCGTCCTTGGTCAATCACACCAAACTTGGTGGCTACCAGATAAAGCTCAGACAAGATGTGGCTGGAAATGATAAAAGTGATTCCCAATTCTTGGTTGAGTCGCTGAATCATCAGTCGAAATTCCTTGATGCCAAGCGGATCAAGGCCGTTGATGGGCTCGTCTAAAATCATGAGTTCAGACTTGCTTATAAGTGCAATTGCGATTCCTAGACGCTGCTTCATTCCTAGCGAAAAGTTGCGGAATTTCTTTTTACCAGTATTGCTCAATCCGACATAGGCCAAGGTTTCCTTGATGAGCTGGTCAGGCTGGGCAATCTGGTGGACCTTACAGTAGTAGTTGAGGTTTTGATAAGCAGTCATCTGATTGTAAGCGACTGGTGTTTCGATGACAGTTCCTATCTTACGCAGGGCTTCGTTCCATTCCTTAGAGTTCTGCGAACCAAAGACAGACACGGTTCCGCTGTTGGCATGAATGAGCCGGCTAATGGTCTTGAGAAGAGTGGTTTTGCCAGCTCCGTTCTTGCCTATCAGTCCATAGATGTCACCTTTCTGGATCGAAAGACTCACATGATCGAGGGCATATTGCTGGCCATATTGTTTGGTAACTTGCTTTACTTCTAAAACAGTTTGCATAGCATATTCTCGCTTTCTTAGGTTTAACTATAGTATACAAACCAAATTTCAAATATTTCTCAAGTCTTTTTAAAGTATTTCTAAAGAAATACGAAATACAAAGACAAACAAAAAGAGCTAGTCAGGGACTAACTCTGTATATTTATAAGTCTCGATGTTGGAAGGCCTGATAGCCACCCCAAAGGGATCCAGCGAGGATCAAGAATGTGAAGAAATCAGAATTTAGTTGAGGGAAAATAGCGTGGAGGCTAGCCTGAAGCATTATCAGGACGAAAAAAATTAGATAGCTGGCTAGAGTGGAGTAGGTCAGGTAGAGTAAGCAGGCAAAGGCAGAACTACAGGCCATGATAAAGACAAAGGCACGAAAGAAGGATAGTGAAAAATTCTCAAAGAAATCCTTTGGCATGATCCCAGGCCCATGAAAGATACTTCCCAAGATAAAAGCTGTGACAAATACGGTAGCTAATTGAATAAGACTAGTAGTTGTAAGGGTAGCAGTTTTAAATAGATAAAAATCTTTTCGCGAAAGGCCACTAGCCAATGTATTCTTGTAGAGTTTTTTGGTCAGGTCTCGCCCCAATAAAGAAGTAGTGAGGACAAGAACTGCAATCATGACAAAGGGGAGGAAATCATGAGCGACTTGATTGAGGGCTTGAAATCCTGTCCATCCTTGACGGACTATTTCATCTTGTCCAGAAGGTGTAGAGACATACAAACTAAAGTTGGCTTCTCCAAAAGAACTAACGAAGATGAGGAGGAAGAGCAGACCCTCTGTTATCCAAAAAAGTTTGGAACGGATGAGCTGGAAGAGTTCCGCCTGAATGGTGTGTAACATGGAATTTCCTCCTATTGTTTAAAATACTACTAGCATCTTATAAATTTTTTGTTTTAAAAATCTTCAGTCCCCCAATGAGAAAGAGGAGGGTGACAGCTGATGTTGTAAGGATAGCCTTGATGACAGTTCCTCCATCAGCTGCCATAGCAGTGTTGAAACGTAGAGTGAGATAGAGGAGCCATTCATTATCAGGATAAAAGATAAGAGGAATAGATAGTAGGGCTCCACCAATAAAATAGGTTAAAAAGCTAGATACGATAGAGTGACTGGCATAGAGTACAAAAGATATGATACTAATCCAAGCGATGGTGCTGAGAAATTGAACGAAGAGAGCAGCTCCCAGCTGAGGCAAAAAAGAGCTAGGTGCACTTCCAATTCCGTTGGACAGACTGGCAGTCGCAAAGGAGATAGCTTGAATAAAGAGAAGGTGTAGAAGTGCGATACTAACGCAGACAAAGAATTTAGAAAAATAATAGCTGAGTTTAGAGATGCCATAGCTGAGACAGTTTTTGTAGAGCTTTCGTGATAGATCCACTCCAAGGACCATACTGATGATAATGATGGTGAAAAAGAGCAGACTGTCTGTATTGCCTGCAAAGTAGTTCAGGGCTTGAATCCCAGTTAATTTTCCCAAGGCTTGAGTAGCGGTTTCGTGGTTGGAAATATTTGCTCCAAAACGGATATTTGATTGAAATAGGGTTCCCAGAGAAATGACACAAAATAGTGCAAATTCTGTAATCCAAAAACCTTTCGAATGTATGAGTCGATAAAAATCGGCACGAATGAAGTCTATCATAATGAGCCCCCTTTGTTATTCAACTAAATCCGTAAAGAAGTTTTCCAGATTTTGGCGAGCATAGTAGATTTCTTGCACAGGTAGACCTGCACCTACAAGTTCTTCTACAATCTTGCTGATTTGGTGCGAATGAGTGAAAATATGAATCTCGTCAGAAGCATTGACCACCTTAATACGATAATTGAGCTGGTCATGAATAAGCCGGCTGGCTTCTTCTAATTTGGAAGTCTTAAGAACAATATAGTCTTCGCTTTGCTCTTCAAACTCAGACTTAGAAATTTCGCGAATCAATCGACCTTGTTCAATGATGCCGAACTTTGTTCCCACTAAATAGAGTTCAGATAAGATGTGGCTGGAGATGATAAAGGTCATCCTCAATTCTTCGTTGAGCCGTTGGACCATTTGACGGAATTCTTTAATACCGACTGGGTCTAAACCGTTGATCGGTTCGTCTAGAATCATCAAATCTGGCTTAGATAGCAAGGCGATAGCAATACCCAAACGTTGCTTCATACCGAGTGAAAAATCTCTGAATTTCTTCTTGCCAGTATCTGTTAAGTTTACGTATTCCAAGGTTTCTTGGATAACCTTGTCAGCATGAGGGATATGGCGGAGTTTGCAGTAGTAGTTGAGATTTTCGTAGGCTGTCAAGTGATTGTGAGCAACCGGCGTTTCGATGACAGACCCGACCCGCTTGAGGCCTTGCGTCCATTCTTTTTGATTTTGAGAACCAAAAAGAGAAACACTGCCACTATCTGCCTCTAGTAACTGAGCGATAATCTTGATGAGGGTCGTTTTTCCGGCTCCATTTTTCCCGATAAGACCGTAAATTTCACCTTTTTTGATGGTCAGACTAACGTCGGTCAGGGCATATTGTTGGCCGAATTTCTTGCTAATTTGCTGTAAAACCAAAATATTTTCCATGATGAGTTCTCCTTGTATAGATAGGGAGAGGAAGCTCTCTTTTCACTATCCAGTATAGTACCAATCTTTCAAATAATTCTCAAGCATTTCTAAAATATTTCTAAAGTTTTTTAGCAAAAAAATTCCTGCAAATAGCAGAAATTTTTCAGGTATATCTAGCTTATGTAAGTCCTTTATCAATCATCGAAAGCTTTGAGATACAAGGTTTTAATGCTTGCTTTTATAGTGATGACTTGCTGTCCAATTCCAGCTCATACAGTCCTCTAACTGCGTTGCAAGCATAGATTTTATCGGCTTTAGCTAGGTCAGCTAGCGTTAAAACTTTCTCAGTGGCCTTACCCTCATCTAGTAGCTGCTGGCGGTAGATGCCCTTGAGAAGTCCCAGTTCAGCTGGAGGCGTGTAGAGTTTGCCATCGAGCTCCAGCAGTAGATTTCCGATAGAAGTTTCCAGCAGCTGGCCTTGTGCATTGTAGTAAATCTGCTCTTGCTGCTCCAAGGTCAGATGTGGCCGATAACTGGTCTTGAAATAGGTAAAGGGATGGGCTAGATTGGCTGTCTGCTCGACCAGTTTTGCCTTTCTGAAAGCCTCTGTTAGTGGCAGTAGAGGGGCCGTTTCTAGCTCAATGCTACCGTCTTTTTTTAGAGCTATACGCAGCCTGTAATCCTGCCCTTTATCCAGCTGAGCGCAGCTTTCTTCTAGCTCTTGCTCTAGCTTACTTTGGTCAAAAGGATAGGCAAAGTAGCTGGCTGCTTCTTCCAGTCTTTGCAGGTGTTTGTCTTGCAAGGTCAGGTTTCCATTTGTCACTTTTCCTGTAGAAATTAGATCGAATCGCGGATTTTTTCGATAGAGGACGGCAGATTTTTGCTGGGTTTCGATGTATTCAGATTTCCACGTGCTGTCCCAAGTAATGCCGCCGCCAACGCCATAGATGGCTTTCCTTCCCTCTAGCTGAATGGTGCGGATGGCGACGTTAAAAATCCGTCTCTGGTCTGGTAGACAGATACCGACTGTACCGCAGTAGACCCCGCGGGCTGCTTTTTCTGTCGCCTTGATGATAGCTATGGTCGAAATCTTAGGCGCGCCTGTAATGGAGCCGCAAGGAAAGAGCGCCTTGAAAAGCCCTGCTAGCCCGATTTCCTCCTGCAGCTGGCTTTTGATGGTAGAGGTCATCTGCCAGACTGTAGAGTATTGCTCGACACTGCAGAGACGCTCCACTCGCTCACTGCCCGTCTGAGAAATGCGGTTCATGTCATTACGCAGCAGATCGACAATCATCATATTTTCTGCTCGGTTTTTGGCATCCTGGGCCAGCCATGCAGCCTGCGCTATATCCTGCTCTAAGGTCAGTCCCCGATTGGTAGTTCCTTTCATCGGACGAGTGATTAGTTGGCCTCGGTGCTCCTCGAAAAAGAGCTCAGGGCTTATGGACAAGATGGCGGTCTCGTCATGCTCTACATAGGCATTGTAGGCAGCATTTTGCTCAACGACCAGTCTGTTATAAATAGCCAAGCTGTCCTCAGGATTGAGCTCTGCGCACAGCTGGACCGTGTAGTTGACCTGATAGGTGTCGCCCTGGCGGATATGATGATGAATAGTCTCGATAGCCTTCTGGTACTCTTGCTCAGAAGTCAGCCCCTGCCAAGCTACTGGCATCTCCACTTCCTCATAGGTCAAGGGAATGGAAGCCAGCTCGGCCTTATCGTGGATAGTAAAGTAGAGGAGGTATTCTTTCTGGAGCGGAGCCGAATGAACTTGGAACTTTTCCTCAAAAGCTGGAGCTGCTTCATAGCTGACATAGCCGACAGCATAGTATCCTTTCTCCTGCCAACCCTCAATCTCTGTCAAAAGTTCCTCCACTTGGTCCAGGCGGCGAGTCTTTAGCTCCTTGATGGGATTTGTAAAAATCAGGCGTTGGCCCAACTGCTTAAAATCAATAATCGTTTTCTTGTGCATAAAGTTATTTTATCACAAGATAATTTGAATGAAAACGGTTTTATCTGGTAGATCATCAATTCTTTCAAGAAAGTTGACAGATTAGAAAGTGGTTAGGTATACTATTTTAAAAAAGAAAGAATAAGATTTATATGAAGTCGAATAAATTGTTATTGGTAAATGGAATTGCCAGTATCTTAGGAGGCCTCTTAATCCTTTACGCTTCTTCTGAGAGATGGGACTGGAAAATAGTTGATTTAGTTCCCAAACTGGTCGAAAACTCTGGCTGGGGTGGCTTGGTAGTATTAATAAGCCTACTGTTTTTGGCGCTTTCTATTGTCGGAATGGCTCATTATAGCGAAGACTCAAGAGTCAATAAGACCAGCCATAAGCTTCTCTTTTGTGCTTCTATTGTTGGATTTATCCCCTTTTTGGGTAACTTCGCTGGCCTTTTATCTATAGGGGGAGGAGCTCTATACCTTTTAGATTTGCCGAGGTTTAAGAGTGATGAAAAGGCTGAGTAAGCTGTGTCGCGTCCACTTTTTCTCAATCGAAGAGCTCAGAAAATGATGGTGAAATAAGAAAAACCAGCGAGAAAATCGCTGGCTTTTCTTATTTTAAGTTATAGTTTTTGATTATACCAAACAATAATTTCAATCAATGTCAGTTGAAAAATAAGGTTTTATAGTGACATAAAAAATCAAGGTATAGTTTTAGACTATATCAAAATTAGGGAAATTCCAATTATACAGGGGGTGGATTTTCTGATAAGATAAAATCAAGAAAAATTTTGGAGGACACATATGTCAACAACTATCATTGGTTTCCCACGTTTGGGTGAATTCCGCGAATTAAAATTTACAACTGAAAAATACTTTAGAAAAGAAATCTCAGCAGACGAACTCTTGGCTGCAGCTAAAGAACTCCGTGCTAAGCATTGGAATATTGTTAAGGAAAAAGGAATTTCTGAGATTCCGTCAAATGACTTTTCTCATTATGATAATGTGCTGGATGCAGCTTTTCTCTTTAACGTGGTGCCGTCATCTGTGCAAGGCTTGGAATTGACTGACTTGGAGCGTTATTTTGCCTTGGCTCGTGGCTATCAGGGCGAAAAAGGGGATGTCCGTGCTCTTCCGATGAAGAAATGGTTTAACACTAACTACCACTACATCGTTCCTAAATTTGAAAAAGAAACTCAAGTAAAATTGGCTGGCCACAAGATTTTTGATGAATTTGCAGAAGCTAAAGAGTTGGGCTTAGTAACCCGTCCAGTAGTGGTCGGGCCATTCACCCTCCTGCAAGTATCTGACTTTGAAGACGGTGTGGCACCAGCTGACTTTGTTGATGCCTTGGCTGCTGCCTATCAAGAAGTCTTTGCAAAATTAGCAGAGCTGGGCGCAGAGCGTATCCAGTTGGATGAGCCAAGCTTGGTCAAAGATTTGTCTGCAGAAGAAAAAGCTCTCTTCTTGGATCTTTATAAAAAGCTTTTGGCAGACAAAAAAGGCTTGGAAGTCTTGGTTCAGACCTACTTTGGTGACGTTCGTGACATCTATTCAGACTTGGTACAGTTGCCAGTAGATGCGATTGGTTTGGACTTCGTTGAAGGTAAGAAAACTCTTGAACTTGTTAAAGGTGGCTTCCCAGCTGACAAGACTCTCTATGCAGGTATTGTCAATGGTAAAAACATCTGGCGCAATAACTACGAAAAGAGCTTGACTGTTCTTGAGCAAATCCCAGCTGAAAATATCGTCTTGACAAGCTCATGCTCACTTCTTCATGTGCCATTTACAACGGCTAATGAAGACTTTGAACCAGCTATCTTGAATCACTTTGCCTTTGCAGTTGAAAAATTGGAAGAACTTCGTGATTTGGATGCTATCCGCAATGGTCAAGGTGCAGAGGCTCTTGCTGCTAATAAAGAACTCTTTGCGACGGAGCGTGTGGGTGAAAATACAGAACTTCGTGCGCGCATCGCTGGTTTGACAGATGCAGACTACACTCGTTTGCCAGCCTTCGCAGAACGCGAAGCCATCCAAGAAGAAGCCTTTAAACTTCCAGCTCTTCCAACAACAACCATCGGTTCATTCCCTCAAACTAAGGAAGTTCGTGCCAAACGTTTGGCCTTCCGTAAGGGTGAATTATCACAAGAAGACTATGACAAGTTCTTGGCAGAGCAAATTGACGAATGGATCAAATGGCAAGAAGAAGTTGGATTTGATGTGCTTGTACACGGTGAGTTCGAGCGTAACGACATGGTTGAGTACTTCGGTCAAAACTTGTCAGGTTACCTCTTCTCTAAGAATGGTTGGGTACAATCATACGGTATGCGTGGGGTGAAACCACCAATCATCTGGGGCGATGTCACTCGTCTCAACCCAATCACTGTTAAATGGTCTAGCTACGCACAAAGCCGTACTGATAAACCTGTTAAAGGTATGTTGACTGGACCTGTTACCATCCTCAACTGGTCCTTCCCACGTGAAGACATCTCTATCAAGGATTCTACTCTTCAAATCGCACTTGCCATCAAGGACGAAGTACTTGATCTCGAAGCTGCAGGAGTGAAGATTATCCAAATCGACGAGGCTGCTCTTCGTGAGAAATTGCCACTCCGTCGTAGCGACTGGTACGAAGACTACCTTGACTGGGCAATTCCTGCCTTCCGCTTGGTACACTCTACAGTTGCGCCAGATACTCAAATCCACACTCACATGTGTTACTCAGAATTTACCGATATCATTCCAGCTATCGACAACATGGATGCGGACGTGATTTCCTTTGAAGCAAGCCGTTCAAACCTTGAAATCTTGGATGAACTCAAGGCGAAGAATTTCCAAACAGAAGTGGGGCCAGGGGTTTACGATATCCACTCACCACGTGTGCCAAATGAAGGCGAAATCGACCACACAATCGATGCTATTCTTGCCAAAGTTCCAAGCAAGAAAGTTTGGATCAACCCTGACTGTGGTTTGAAAACACGTGGTATCCCAGAAACTAAAGCTAGCTTGGTGCGTCTAGTAGAAGCGGCCAAAGCAGCTAGACAACACTTAAAATAATCCTCCTCTAACACAATCGTTTGTTTTTATGGAGGGCAAACAGAAAATTTAAACCGGAGCTGACAATCCTGCAGAAATTGTTCCTGTAGGATTGTTCTCAGCTTAGCGGTATATCACTGAAAGGAACTTTTTATTTTATGGTTCGTCACCACACACCTAGTCTCTCATTTGAAGTATTTCCTCCCAATCCAGCAGTAGGCAATGAAAAAATAATCCAGGCTCTTCGGGAAATGCAGGATATTGCACCTCACTATATTAGTGTGACTGCTAGCAATAATAAATTTAATATAGAGGAGACAACGGTACGTTTGGCTGACTTCATCTATAATGATTTGAAGATTCCTACCATCGCTCACCTTCCAGCGGTCTATCTAACCAAGGAAATGGTCTCAGATACACTCCAGGCTTTGGACAAGGTTGGTGTACATAAGATTTTAGCTCTAAGAGGGGATATTTTCCCTGATGTAGCACCCAAGGATGATTTTAAGTACGCGACTGACTTAATTGAGTACATCAAGGAAGAAGCCCCGCACTTTGATATTGTTGGCGCTTGCTACCCGGAGGGGCACCCTGACTCGCCAAACCAAATCTCGGATATTCAAAATCTCAAGAAGAAAGTGGATGCAGGCTGTTCAAGCCTTGTAACTCAGCTTTTCTTTGACAATGAGCGTTTCTACGATTTCCAAGACAAGTGTACCTTGGCAGGTATTGATATTCCCATTCATGCAGGGATTATGCCAATTCTTAACCGTAACCAAGCGCTTCGTCTCTTGAAAACGTGTGAGAATATCCATCTTCCACGTAAATTTAAGGCCATCTTAGACAAGTATGAGCATGACCCTGAGTCGCTCAGAGCAGCAGGACTTGCCTATGCAGTGGATCAAATCGTGGACTTGGTAACTCAGGATGTTGCTGGTGTTCATCTCTATACCATGAACAATGCTGCAACTGCCCATCATATTTATCAGGCTACACATACATTTTTCTCTTAATATTAACCCCCTTATCCCTTATTCTTCTCAGACTGATAGATATTCAGCATGTCTTGAGTTAGGTCTGGAAGAGAGGGGATTTTTTGGTCTCTGTAAGTTTTTATTTATGCATGTTCTTGGTTGTTTTTGATCTCGGAGAATAAAAACGCTTACATTTCCTATAAATCAGCTGAAACAGATTATTTTATATAAAGTTAATTAAATTGTTTCATATTCCAAAAAGTATGGTAGAATGGTAATATAGGAGTTTTAAATCTTATTGATTAACTTCTTTTATATCACACCTATACTTCTACTAGATACAACCTCCTGACCCAATAGAGTATGGAAGTGAAAGAGGGAAAATTAAACAGCTGAATGTTTTATTTTTTGCACTTTTCAGGGGAGATCTTGGGAGAGACCAGGTGTAGATTCATGTTTAGGGACTTAGCTATGGCTAATCAACCCAAATAGAAAGGCGAGGAAACATGACAACAGATTATAATTCTAAGGCTTATTTAGAAAAAGTTGATGCTTGGTGGCGTGCTGCTAACTATATTTCAGCGGCTCAAATGTACCTAAAAGACAATCCACTTTTGAAACGCGATGTAGTAGCTAATGATCTAAAGGCTCACCCAATCGGACACTGGGGAACTGTTCCAGGACAAAACTTCATCTACGCTCACTTGAACCGGACGATTAATAAATATGACCTAGATATGTTCTACATTGAAGGACCTGGTCACGGTGGTCAGGTAATGGTTTCAAACTCATACCTCGACGGCTCATATACAGAGTTAAATCCAAATATTCCTCAAAACGAAGAAGGCTTTAAACATTTGTGCAAGATCTTCTCATTCCCGGGGGGGATCGCTTCTCACGCGGCTCCTGAAACACCAGGTTCTATCCATGAAGGTGGAGAACTCGGTTATGCCCTATCTCATGCAGCAGGAGCTATCTTGGATAATCCAGATGTGATTGCAGCAACTGTTATCGGTGATGGTGAAGGGGAAACTGGTCCATTGATGGCAGGTTGGTTGTCAAATACTTTTATCAACCCTGTTAATGACGGTGCTATTCTTCCAATTTTCTATCTTAACGGTGGTAAAATTCACAACCCAACTATCTTTGAACGTAAAACAGACGAAGAATTGACCTTGTTCTTTGAAGGTTTAGGTTGGAAACCTATTTTTGCTGACGTAACAGCTATTTCAGAAAATCATGAAGCTGCTCATGCTCTTTTTGCGGCTAAATTGGACGAAGCAATCGAAGAAATTAAGAAAGTCCAAGCTGAAGCTCGTAAAGGATCTGCTGAAGAAGCAACTCAAGCTATTTTCCCTGTATTGGTTGCTCGCATTCCAAAAGGATGGACTGGTCCTAAGTCATGGGAAGGTACTCCAATCGAAGGTGGTTTCCGTGCTCACCAAGTGCCAATTCCAGTAGATGCTCACCATATGGAGCATGTTGATGCCCTTCTTGATTGGTTGAAATCTTACCGTCCAGAAGAATTGTTTGATGAGTCTGGAAAAGTCTTGCCTGAAATCGCTGCGATTGCACCGAAAGGTGACCGCCGTATGGCTATGAACCCAATCACTAATGCTGGTGTTATCAAACCAATGGACACTGCTGATTGGAAGAAACACGCCCTTAAGTTTGAAACTCCAGGTGAGATCGTGGCACAAGACATGATTGAGTTTGGTAAATACGCTGCTGATTTGGTAGATGCTAACCCAGATAACTTCCGTATCTTTGGTCCGGACGAAACAAAATCAAACCGTCTGCAAGAAGTTTTCACTCGTACTAGCCGTCAATGGTTGGGCCGTATGAGACCTGAATACGATGAAGCTTTAAGTCCAGCAGGTCGTGTTATTGACTCACAATTGTCAGAGCACCAGGCTGAAGGTATGTTAGAAGGTTACGTCTTGACTGGTCGTCATGGCTTCTTCGCTTCTTACGAATCATTCCTTCGTGTAGTAGATTCAATGGTGACACAACACTTCAAATGGTTGCGTAAATGTAAGACTCATACTACATGGCGTAAGAACTACCCAGCCTTGAACTTGATTGCAACTTCAACGGTCTTCCAACAAGACCATAATGGTTATACTCACCAAGATCCAGGTATCTTGACACACTTGGCAGAGAAAACTCCAGAGTATATCCGCGAATACTTACCTGCAGATACAAACAGCTTGTTGGCTGTTATGGATAAAGCCTTCAAGGCAGAAGACAAGGTTAACTTGATTGTTACTTCAAAACACCCACGTCCGCAATTCTACTCAGCTGAAGAAGCAGAAGAATTGGTACGTGAAGGTTACAAGGTTATTGACTGGGCTTCAACTGTGTCTAACAATGAAGAGCCTGATGTTGTCTTTGCAGCAGCAGGAACTGAGCCAAACTTAGAAGCTCTTGCGGCAGTATCTATTCTCCACAAGGCCTTCCCAGAGCTTAAGATTCGCTTTGTTAACGTGGTTGATATCTTGAAATTACGCCATCCATCTGTAGATGCGCGTGGACTTTCAGACGAAGAATTCGACAAAGTCTTCACAACAGATAAGCCCGTCATCTTTGCTTTCCATGGCTATGAAGGAATGATTCGTGACATCTTCTTTAACCGTCACAACCACAACCTTCGTGTTCATGGTTACCGTGAAAATGGAGATATCACTACTCCGTTTGATATGCGTGTTATGTCAGAATTGGATCGCTTCCACTTGGCTCAAGATGCAGCAAATGCAGCACTTGGTGCAGCAGCAGCTGACTTCTCTGCTAAAATGGACGAGACTGTGGCTTACCACAATGATTATATCCGTGAAAACGGTGATGATATCCCAGAAGTTCAAAACTGGAAATGGGAAAACATTAATAAATAATCTTTAAAAGGCTAGGAATTTTTTCCAGCCTTTTCTTGTTGATTCGAGAAGTAAATTATTTAAATAAATCATAGAATAGTATCAGAATCTCTGATTATTTCATAGGAAAAGGCTTTCAAATAAGTATATAATAGAAGAAAACAAAATAACTTCACTAAAACAAGTTAATTTAGAGTGAGAAATATACAAATTTTATGTCAAAAATGAGAAGGAAGGTGCTTTATGACGAGAAAAATCATCTTTTTGGATGTGGATGGGACCCTTATCGACTATGATAATCATATACCGAAGTCTGCTGTACTTGCCATTCGCCGAGCGCGGGAAAAGGGGCACCTAGTCTATGTCTGCACAGGTCGCAGCAAGGCTGAGATGCCGCCGGAAATTTGGGATATTGGCTTTGATGGCATGATTGGTGGCAACGGGTCTTATGTGGAGCATGAGGGGCAGGTTGTTCTGCACCAGCTGATTCCGCGCGATGTCGCTAAGAGGCTAGTGGACTGGCTTCAGGAGCAGGGGCTAGAGTTTTACCTAGAGAGTAATAATGGCCTCTTTGCCAGCAGGGGCTTCCGCGAAGCAGCACGACCAGTGCTTCGGACCTACGTCCTTGGAAAAGGTGCCAAGCCAGAAGAAGTCGTAAATATGGAGGCAGAAGAAGCCCTTCACGGCTTGGTCTATGGAGGAGAGCTCTATCGGGACGACCTGAACAAAGTCAGCTTTATTCTCAGAAGCTACCAAGACCATCTGGACTCTAAGGCAGCTTTTCCTGAGCTCAAGGCGGGTACTTGGGGTGGCAAGGGGGAGCATGCTCTCTTTGGTGACTTAGGAGTCAAAGATATTACCAAGGCGCATGCCATTGAGGTTCTTCTGGAGCATCTTCATGCTGACAGGGAGGATACTCTGGCTTTCGGTGATGCCAAGGTTGATATTCCTATGCTTGACTATTGTCAGGTTGGGGTTGCTATGGGAAATGGCGGAGCGGAAATCAAGGCCATGGCCGATCTGGTGACAGATTCGGTCAACCAAGACGGTCTCTACAAGGCCTTTGAAAAGTTAGAACTCATCTAAAGGAGATGTGAATGATGGCAAAAACTCTTTATCTGATGCGGCATGGCCAGACGCTTTTTAATCTGCGCCATAAGGTACAGGGCTGGTGTGATGCTCCTCTGACCGATTTTGGCATCTATCAGGCCAAGGTGGCAGGGCAGTATTTTAAGGATGCCGGTATTACTTTTGATGCTGCTTATAGCTCTACTCAAGAGCGAGCCTGTGATACCTTGGAATTGGTAACAGACGGTAAGCTTCCCTATAAGCGTGTCAAGGGGCTCAAGGAGTGGAACTTCGGTACTTTTGAAGGAGAAAGCGAAGACCTCAATCCGCCCCTTCCTTATGGAGATTTCTTTGTAACCTATGGCGGTGAATCACAGGAACAGGTGCAGGAGCGTATGGCAGCGACCATTCTTCAGCTCATGCAAGAGACAGATGGTCAGTCTGTGCTCATGGTCTCCCATGGCGGATCTATGGCTAATTTTGCCAGAGCTTGGCAGAAAAACTGGCGTCTGGATAATTTAGGTCACATGACCAACTGCGGTATCTTGAAGTTTACTTTTGAAGATGACCAATTTTACTTAGAAGAAGCCATTGGTCACGATTTTAGCGACTGGGAGGAAAAATGAAAGATTTATATTTGATGCGGCACGGTCAGACTTTTTTCAACCAAGAAGGCTTGGTGCAGGGAGCTTGCGACTCTCCTTTAACAGAACTGGGGCAGGATCAAGCCCGGCAGGCAGGAGCTTATTTGCAAGGGCGGGGCATTCGTTTTGGTCATCTCTATTCCTCCACCCAGGAGAGGGCTTCTGATACCTTAGAACTCGTTTCCGGCCGGACCGACTATACTCGTCTCAAAGGTATTAAAGAATGGAACTTTGGTCTTTTTGAGGCTCAACCCGAACGCCTGCAGCCGAAATTTCGACCAGGAGCTACCTCTTTTGAAGACCTCTTTGTCCCTTATGGCGGAGAAGGCGTGGACCAAGTCGGTGAGCGCGTACTGCTCACTCTGACTGAGGTCATGGAGCAGGCAGGAGCAGAGCCAGTCTTGGTTGTTAGTCACGGCGGTGCCATGTGGGCCTTCTATCTCAAGATTGCAGCTCAAGCTCTGGATCCCAAGGTGCGCTTTGGCAACTGCGCCATCTGCCATTACCATTATGAGCAGGGACACTTTAAGCTGGAAGAAGTCATTGATCCGCTAACGGGTAGTGTGTATGAGTGTGAAACTTCTCTTTGACTATAAAAAGAGAGAATAAGTACGGAAAAAGATCAGACTCAAGTTCCTTTTCTAGATATGAAATACAGTCCTTAGAAATAATATTCTAAGGACTTTTTATTTATCTCTCATCGAAAAGTGTTAAATGAAAATGAGAGTTAGATTATTTTCATATTGTAAACAGTCTCTTTAGTCCCATTTTTTGAAATTGGCTTGTAGTTGATCTAGATTTTATCTAATGGATTTGTAAATTCAAATGAGAGGAAAATAGCGAGAAATTCCTTATTTATGAGGCTTCTAAGAGGATTTTTGAACTAATTTCTATTATTTTTCTAAGATTAATTGTCAGAAATATTAATATTATATTACACTTATATATTTCTACTAATTTTCATTGACTTTAAAACATAGAAAGACTACAATGAAGCCGTGGCAAGCGCTTACATTTTATATAGGAGGTCCAATTATGAGAAACGACAGACAACAATGCTTCTCTTTTCGCAAATATTCAGTTGGTTTAGTATCCGTGGTAGTCGGATGCCTTTTTTATAGCCCAACTATCTTGGCCCAAGAATCAGGAATAAATCCGCAGCTGGAGCCACCAGCAATCGTCGAACAGAGTTCCGAACTTGTGAGGAAAGAAGATTCGAAGTTGGAACAGCCAGAGTTAGCACCTTCAGAGGCAGATACAAGGAGTCAGGAGTTGACTCGCTCTGAAACGCAGAGTGAAACAACAAAGACAGATGGTGAAGGAGACAAGACCCAGGTTGCTGATTCTGTCGTCAATGAAAATGGACAAGAAAATAAAACATCGGAGGAAAAGTCAGGTAAGGAAATATCGCCTAATCAAAATAAGGTAGATTCAGAGACTCCAAAGAAGGAAGTGCCACAGGAGCCTAAAAAGGTAGATTCAGAAGCAAGAAAAAATGATGCTAATGTTGAATCAGATATTACGAATAAAGTAGATGAGGAGGCCCGTGTTCAAGCTGTAGTTCGTCTGGCAGGAGAAAAAAAGGAGACACCAGTAGGAGCTACACAAATTGAAGCTCGTATGCATGAAAATCAACCAATCAAAGCTGCGGTCTTAAAGGAATTGGACGAAAAAGGAATCCAATATAAGAAATTAGCAGATTTTGATCTGATTTTTAACGGTTTTGTTTTAGAAACAAGCTATAAGGAAGCTTTGAAGATTCGTCAGGTAGCCAGAGTTGAAAAAGTTGACATCACACCTCTTTCAACTGCCAACACTCCTCAAGATCTTCCTAAGAAACAAAATACCTTGTTGCCAACCAAGGTTAGTGATGAAAATGAACTAATCAATCTCCAACCATTATGGGATAAGGGGATAAAAGGACAAGGACGTATCGTCGCAGTTCTTGACACTGGTCTTGATTACGAGCATAACTTCTTTAGTTTGACAGACAAAAGCAAGGCCAAATACCAGAATAAAGAGCAAATGGAAGCTGCTATGAAAAAAGCAGGAATTACCTATGGTAAATGGTATAACGATAAGGTGGTTTATGCTTATAACTATTCTGATATGAATGATGAGATCAAAGAGGACGATCCTCGCTCACACGGAACTCACGTAGCCGGTTCAGCAGTTGGAAATGCGACTAAACCAGCTCCGACTGGAGAACTGCTTAAAGGGGTGGCTCCTGAAGCGCAACTGATGTTTATGCGGGTCTTTTCAGATAAGAAAGGAATGACTGAGCAGGGCTTTATCGTTGCAAAAGCTGTGGAAGATGCTGTTAAGCTTGGAGCAGATACAATCAATATGAGTTTCGGCGGTATTAGTGGCTCAGAAGCGGATACCAATCCTCTTACTCGACAAGCCTTTGAATTTGCTAGAAAGTCAGGTGTTGTCATAAATGCTGCAGCAGGAAATTATGCTGTGAATGGATATTGGCAAGCCAAACCAAAAGCAGATGCTCCTGATACTGGAACAATTGACGAACCAGCCATTGAGAATGGTGTTTTAGCAATCGGAGCCTTTAATAATAAGATTGACCATGTGACAAAGATTCGCTTAGAAATCCCTGCCTTAAAAGATAAGAAAGAATTCCAGAATGGTCTTGTTGATTTACCGGTCTATCGACTCATTTTCCCTGTTGAAGGTCCGCAGTCTTATGTCCATGTTGAAAAAGGTGGTGAAGAAGCTTACCGGACAGCTTCTGTCAAAGGAAAAATTGCTTTAGTTGAGAGTGGTGGCGATGTTACGGATGAAGATAAGGTAAACTCCCTTCGTCAAGCTGGTGCCAAAGGGGTTTTGGTTTATCAAAATGAGGAACAAGGAGACCAGCTACAAAATCTTCCAATGGGCTATTGGGGTTCCTTCTATCCTGTCAGCGTGCTAGGACATAGTTTAGGTAAAGAATTAGCTGCGCATGCTGGTGAGTATAAGCTGACTTTCCATCAAGAGGTCAAAAAGGTTCCTTATAGTGAAGCCGATAAGATGCTCTACTTTACAGGTTGGGGACTGTCAACAGAAGGAAAACTGAAGCCGGATGTAACCTTGCCAGGTGGTATGATTTATTCTGCTATTCCGAACGGTTCTTATGACATGGATGGCGGGACTAGTATGGCAACTCCTCATGCTGCTGGGGCAACAGCCTTGATTAAGCAAGCATTAGAAGAAAGATTCCCGCAATATAGTCCAGAGCAAATTCATACCTTGCTTCGTCAACTGGTTATGAGTACAGCTAAACCTCACAAGGACAAGGAAAGCAATACCTATTCTTCAGTCCGTCAACAAGGTTCTGGACTGATGGATGCTGCGGGAGCTGCTTTTGGCAATCTATATGTAACTGGAAAAGGGACGGATAGTAGTCTGACACTTGGAAATGTTAAAGATAGCTTTACCTTCGAGGTGACTGTTCATAACTTGTCTAATCAAGCCCAAGAACTCAGCTACCATACTGTTGTTAATACAGATCAGGTTGAAAATGGTCGGATTACGCTTCAAATGCGTCAGCTACTGGACCAAAAAGGTGATAAGACTGTCCTTGTACCTCCAATGGGTAGTGTGACCATTCCGATTAAGGTTAATACGAGCGCCTATACCAAAGAATTATCCCAACAAATGAAGAATGGTTATTTCCTAGAAGGTTTCGTCTTCTTCAAGGATGCTAAGACGCAAAAAGATTTAGTCAGTCTTCCATATATCGGTTTTAAAGGACATTACCAAGACCTACCTGGTATCGAAAAGCCAGTTTATGAATTTACTGGTAAGGAAAAACCTTTCTATTACTATCAAGATGAGAAAGCGGAAAATCCAATCAAGGATCCAGGAAATCATTTTACTGCTTTAGTCAGCTCTATTCGTAGAGATGGCAAGAAAGAGCAGGTTGTTCTTGGTGAAACAGACGGTAAATACGATGGTAACGCCTTGGTATTTTCTCCAAATGGAGATGGGCATTTTGATACGGTTAAACTAAATGCGGTCGTTTTGAGAAATGTTGATAATATCCATTTAGCAGTCTACAAGGCAGATGATACGAAACGTGAACATCCGATTTTTGAACAAGGAAACGAAAGTGAGAAAAAAACCGATTACGGCTGGAGAATTAACGACAGAAGTAGAATTCTTTATGCTAGTCGTTGGACGGGGAAAGACCAAAATAATCAGGTCGTTCCGGATGGGGAATACCAATACGTTCTTACCTACCGTCCAAGTACTCCTGGAGCAAAACCTCAAGAAATCGTTTTGAAGGTCAAGGTCGATAATCAAGTTCCTCAATTAGCATCAACCAAAGATCTCTATGATCCAAAAACGCGTATCTTTAGACCGGGAACCATTATCGAGGAAGGAAGTGGTCTGGCAGGTAAATACCTATCCTACGAAAAAGATGGGCAAACCATTGAAATCAGCCCGAATCAAGATGGTTCATATTTGATCCCAGAAGGGGTTGATCCAGCAACTATTCGTTTTTATATTTGGGATAAGGCTTATAATACCAATACTTTAACCCTTGATGGTCAGAACGCTTATAAGTCGGCTGAGAAGGAATCAGGAAAATCAAGAGGAAAAAGAAGTTCTGAGGACGGTCAAGCAGAAGCAACAGATGGAAGGCTGGAAGTTCGTGTTGTTGATGAAGAGGGAAATCCAACCTCTCAATATCCTGAGATGATGCGCTACCAAGTATTCGACAGTAAGGGCAATCGAATTGATAAAGAGTTTAATACTTATTATGAAAGTGAGTTGCCAAGGTTGCCATTTGGTAGCTATACTGTCAAAGTAGTTGCACAAGACGAAAACTATTCATGGGTATCTCCTACAACTGTAACGGTCGAGTTGACGAAAGAACATCCTGAAGGCCTAGTCAACTTTGTTTACCATTACAAATCTAAGAATCGATTTAACGTAGTCTTTGATAAGGATTTACCATCTGGAACTAGAGTTTTTGCTATTCGTAAGGATAACGGAGAACAGCATGAATTAGAACAAACCCTCTATGAACCAAAGACTTTTGAAAAGATTTTATTAAATGGAGATTATCAGATTCATATTGAACTGCCAAAAGGTTATCGTGCGGTAGAAAATGATGTTTTCTATTCAGTAGGAGAAAAAATCAATCGCTTCTTAACAACATTTGTAGAAGTTGCAGAAGACAATCCGGTTAATCCGAATCCAACACCGAATCCAATCCCAAATCCAGTACCAGATCAAAAACCAGATCCACTCATTCCGGATAAGACATCCGATCCTGGTAAAGGAAAAGAAGTGGATAAAGAAGATCAGCTAATTGCGAAAAAAGCAGACTTGCGTCCTATGTATGTCAAGCCAAGTGAAAAGAAGGAAGAGGACATACGAGAAGTCTCTGACTTGGATTCAAAAGAAAACTTGCCAAAGACCGGACAAGCTGGGGACAATATCAGTCTATTGGGAATATTCTTGTCACTTTGCACCTTCGGACTCATTCATAAAAGAGGAAAAGAAGGTCAGGATTAATCACTTAAGGATTCGTTAATAATTAGACAACAGCTGGGAGTAATCAGGTTTGTTACTTCCAGCTTAAAAATAAAGGAGTTTTGTATGGAGTTTCACCGAAAACAACGTTTTTCAATTCGAAAGTATGCTATAGGGGTAGCATCTGTATTGATTGGACTGGCTCTTGTTGGACCACTGGTTGCGGCAGATACAGTAACCTCTGAAGAACAAGCAGTTACAGCGTCTACAATGGATACTGCACCGACGACGGAAGAAAATCATCCTGTCAAAGAGGAAGAAGTAAGAAAACCGGAAGAACCGTCTCTTCCTTCTACTCTTGACTCGGGTCAGACAGAAGTTGTTCAGCCATCTGATAAGGGTAATGAGCCTGTAAAAGAAAGTGGCAATGAGCCCGATAAGGTAAGCACTGAAAAAGAGGCAGGAAGTAATATCACTCCTGAACCTGAGAAGAGAAGTGAAAATGATTATAAGCAGCCTGTCCTTGATACCTCAAAGAAAGTAGCTCAGGAAAATATAGAAGAAAAATCCCACAAAGAAGTAGCTGAAGCTCCAAAAAATGAACTGGATGAAGCGACTCCTGTAGAAGCTCTTGTTCGCCTAAAGGAAGAAAAAACACCTGGCGAAGCCCCTCTTACATCAGCTACAGACAAGGCTAGACGAATTGAGAAGACAAATCGGGAACACGAGGAATTTTTAAAAGAATTAGAAAGACAGTCCATTCGCTTTAAGAAACTATATGATATTAATCTTTTGTTTAGTGGACTTGCTTTAGAAACGACTTACGGAGATGCGAAGAAAATTCGAGGTTTGGCGCGTGTCGATGCTGTGGACTACGCTCCTCTTCGGCGGACCAGAGTGGAAGAGCCGCAACCAGCTGTCGCTTCCCCAACCCCAAGTCCTGCCAAAGTTAGCGAAGAAAACAGTTTAATCAATTTACAACCGCTCTGGGATAAAGGGATTAAAGGTCAGGGTCAGGTTGTAGCTGTGATTGATTCAGGAGTTGATCCTGCCCACGACGCTTTTCGTTTGACGGACATCAGCAAGGCAAAATTCAAAAGTGAAGCTGATATTGAAGCAGCCAAGAAAAAGGCTGGTATTACCTATGGTAAGTGGTACAACAACAAAGTCGTCTATGTTCATAACTATAGTGATATGGATGATAATGTAAAAGAAGAAGATCCGATTTCACATGGTGCCCATGTGGCTGGGACTGCCGTAGGAAATGCTTCTCAACCATCTCCAAACGGGGAAATTTTCCGCGGGGTAGCTCCGGAAGCTCAGCTCATGTTTTTGCGCGTCTTTTCAGATACGAAAGGTGGACAAGTCCAAAACTTTATTTATACCAAGGCTGTGGAAGACGCTGTGAAGCTTGGGGCTGATACCATTAATATGAGTTTAGGAACTGCCTCAGGCTCCATCTATGATGTTGGTGAAATTACCCGCCAAGCCTTCGATGAAGCTCGCAAGGCAGGAGTGACCATTACTGTTGCTTCTACCAATATGGCAACCAATGGTTTTTGGCATAGTAAGCCACTTGCTACAACACCTGATTACGGGATGACAGGGACACCGTCAGTAAATCCAAATGTCATTTCTGTTGCTTCAATCAATAGCTTGACTAAACACGTTTCAACGGAAGCAAGCTTAACCGTTAAGGAACTAGTCGGTTCTACAGAATTTCCTGATGGTAAAATTCCAATGCATTCTTTTGTTGAACGAGATGGTTTCCGGACGACCATTCCACAAAATTATATCCATGTGGAAAATGGTGGGCTGGAAAACTATCAAGGAGATCAGATTAATGGCCGTTTGGTTTTGACTGAAAGAGGCGGTCAGGTCTCAGATGTTGAAAAAGTCAAACAGCTGAAAGCGGCTGGAGCAGCTGGAGTGATCTTCTATCAGACAAAAGAGCAAGGTGAAAGGCCTACTCCATTTGATCTAGAAGGTTTAGGGGAGCGTTTCCCTGTTGGGGTAATCGGTCACCGTGCAGGAGAGGTTTTGTCCCAGCACGCCAGTGATTATCAACTGAACATTGCCAACAAATTTAAGCGTGTACCGTATGAAGCAGCTAAACAGATGTCAGACTTTTCATCTTGGGGCTTATCAGTTGATGGTGACTTGAAGCCAGATGTGACCTTGCCAGGTGGAATGATTTACTCATCTGTAAATAACGGTGAATACTATATGGACAGAGGAACAAGTATGGCATCTCCTCATGCTGCTGGGGCAACAGCTTTGGTCAAGCAGTCTTTGAAAGAGCGCTTCCCTCATCTGACACCTGAACAACTCCAAATCCTCGTCAAGCAAATGACGATGAGTACAGCAGTTCCCCATGTGGATGAAGAAACAAAGACTTATTCTTCTGTCCGTCAACAGGGGGCTGGAGTCATGGATGTGACAGCTGCTGCCCTAGGCGATTTATATGTCACTGCAAAAGGCGAAAAGAGTAGCTTGACCTTGGGAAATGTCAAGGATGCCTTCGAGTTTGATGTGACAGTCCACAATTTATCTGATCAGGAAAAGACGGTCACCTACGAAACAACTCTTCAGACGGATCAAGTTGAAGATGGGAAATTTACGCTCCACCCACGTCTTTTAGAGACCCTGACTGGTAAAGAAACCGTCACTGTTCCAGCTCATGGTCAACGGACCATTCGTGTCTCAGTTGATGCCAGCAAGTATCAATCTGAGCTGAGCAAACAAATGCCAAATGGTTATTTTCTAGAAGGATTTTTCCTTGTTAAAGATGCTAAGAGTAACCAGCATTTAGTCAGCCTCCCTTATGTAGGTTTCCGAGGGGAATACCAAAATCTGCGAGGAATTGAAAAACCGATTTATGAATATACTGGCTCTGACAAACCTTTCTATTACTATAAGGACAAAACAGACTATCCAGATGGCAAGATTCCGGATGTGGAAGAGCGGCATCCAGATAATCATTTTACATCCTTGATCAGCTATGTGTACGAAAACGGCGAATCTGTAGCTAAAACACTGGGACAGGATGGCGAAAAGTTTGATGGGGATCAACTCTACTTTTCACCAAATAACGATTCTAGTTTTGATAGTGTGAAGGTAAAAGCTGTTATGCTCCGCAATGTCGAAAATGTGCATCTGACAGTCTACAAGAAAGAAGACACAGAGAGAAAACAACCCATTTATGAGATCGGAAATGAAGTTCATAGAAAAACGCACTGGAGTTACCGAAGCGGAAACAGAAGTGAAGAATTCTATGAAATTTCTTGGGAAGGTTTGGATAATGATGGAAATCGGCTTCCAGATGGAGAATATCAATTTGTCATTTCCTACCGTCCATCAGCCTCTGGTGCTAAGAAGCAGGAGTTGAATTTCAAAGTTAAAATTGATAATACGGCTCCAAGCATCGAGACGGGTAGCGCCCACTATGATCCTAAGACAAGAGTTTTCCGTCCTGGAAAAATTATCGAAACAGGAAGTGGAGTCGCAGGTACCTATCTGTCATACACTAAAGATGGAGAAACGCACGCCTTGACCCCAGAAGAAGATGGAAGCTATGTCATTCCTGAGGGAGTGGATCTTTCAACGATTCGTTATTCAGTTTGGGATAAGGTATACAATACAGCTGAACTAGACTTGCAAGGAAATAAAGTAGAGACTAGCGAAGACCTAACAGCTCAGGCAGCGACGGTCGCTGAAGAGCCAACATCAAGTCCAGAAAACAAAGAGACTCCTGACAAGGGGACCTTGGAGCTTGTCTTTACAGACAGTAGTGGAGAGGTAATTAATTATTATCCGTCAATCGTGCGTTACCAAGTTTTTGATGATCAGGGACGTGCTGTAACTGGTGAGTTTAATTCGGCCTATAATGGTGGCAGCTTCCCAGAGCTCCCATTTGGCACATATACAGTCAAGATTACTCTTTCTGATTACCATTATGATTGGGGAGCTGAGCTAGTGAAAAAAGTGACAGTTTCTCCTAAAGATCCTCATCCAAAAGTCACCTTTGCTTCGCACTACTTATCTGAGAATAAGTTGACAATAGGTTTTGACAAGCCAGTGCCAGAAGGAACTGTTGTGAAGACTATTGATGAGAAAGGGGTTATCCGTACGCTTGCTCATAGTATTTATGATCTTCTGAGCTTTGAAAGCATGCTGATGAATGGAAACTATCGGATTCATGTTGAGCTTCCAGCAGGATATCGCGCAACTGAAAACGACTTTGTCTATGAAGTCACAAATAAGATTAATCGTTATGTTTTATCCTATCTGAAGGAGATGGTGATTCCGACGCCTGATCCAGATCAAGATAGTAGAATAATTGTAAAACCAGATATGAAACCGGGAGTCCCAGCTCCTACAAATCCAAATAGCAGTCCTTCTTTTGAAACACATAAAGTTAGTGAAAAAGTTGCAACAGCTATGCCACTAACGATTAACTACAAAACAGCTTCTAGTAAGCAAGAAGAATCTGGTGTCCTTCCTAAGACTGGACAAGAGGACCAAACTTCTCTAGCACTCAGTCTCTTTGGAATAACTTCACTCTCATTAGCAGGAATGCTCATTCACAAAAAGCGAGAAGAAAGAGAATAGTCTATAGGAGAATTAAAAATATTTTAAGTTAGCTTACCTACATAAGAAACAACCGGAGCCATTTTAGACTCCGGTTGTTTTTGTTATTTAATCAATAAGATTATTTTCTTCTGTCCAGACGCTTCTAGTAAATAATATTGAGACTACAGCTAATACAAGAAAGGCGATGCTAGTATAGATATAGGGCTGATCCAGCGTCGTGGAACGTCCAGATAGATTAACAATGCCTCGGAAAAGGACACCCGCCGTGAGAGTAGCAACTGCTGAGTTCCAGAGGTTGAGGCTGAGCCTTGAGAGGTTAGGAATGATTTTGAGTAGGATTAATAAGAGGATACCTCCAATCAAAGGAACTGCATAGAGATAGTGCATATAGGTAGAGGTTTCGCCAAAGCTGAAAGATTCATAGATACGGCTAAAGGCAAAGAAGAAAATACTTAAGAGACTATAGACAAGAGCTGTCTTCTTGAAACGTTTTTTGCTTGGATTAGTAACCGATGTAGACAATGTCGCTCACCGCCCTTTCTGAAATATTCCCATTGGTCGTTGGTTTATTGATCACCTGACTGTTAAAGTAGAGTGTAGAAGATCCGCCACCGTCAAGGTTATAAGCAGTCTTGACGCCATAAGATTTCATAATTTCAGCTAACTCATAGAGGGATAGTCCCTGACTTTCTGAGGTCCGGCCATCTGACACGACAATGATATAGTGATTTTCATCGATAATACCGATGGCTGTACGTGGGTTGGAAGACATGGATTGACCAACTTCAGAATTAGTGTCAACAACAATCTCACCGTTTTCTACCAAGGATGGACCAAAGGCAAGGAGATTGACAACTCCGCCTTTCACCAGCTGTTCTGCAGATGTTTCGTCCTCATAAATGATCTTAAAGGAGCCATCCTTGTAAATCGCCAAATCACCATTGCTGGAGTCTTCACGAACAGTATCACGGTAGACAACCCCGTTGCGGATCACATAGCCAGTAGAGTTAGCTCCATAGTAGTCACCGTTGACAGCTAAAATAGCATTGTTGTTGGCGGCAGTGACTGAGGTTTTGGCAGTGACATTGGTTCCATAAGTATTTTGAGCCAAAGCAGTTTTTAAATATTCAGCAGAGCTGACAGTTATGTCAGCAATATAAACCTGGGTATTGCTCACTGTTTTTTCTGTCAGTGTAATGGAGATATTGTCGTCACTATAGCTAGTATCAGACGTGCTGACATTGGTTGCCGTTGTACTGGGGCTACTACTTGTAGTATTGGCTTTAACAGTTGTGATGGACTCTGATAAGACAAAGGTTTTGAGCATAGAGTAGCTGAAAGATGCAGTCAACAATAAGCCAAAAAGACTAGCATAAACATAAGATTTTTTAAATAATTTCATGATACGGTGTGGGTCCTTTCTTTAAAAATAAACTTCTTTTGGATAAGCCAAGAGAGAGAAAATAGAAGAATGCCGACCAAGATCTTAACAAGTAGAAGGTTGATGCCAAAAACGGCGAAGAAGAGTCTGATAAGGAGTGTGTCTAATATAAACAAACCTAGAGCCAGGCCAAAGTAGCCACTTCCTGTTTTGCAATGCTATCTTCATTTTTAAAGACGAGCTTTTTATTGGCGGAGTAATTAAAAATAGAGCTGGTGACGCGAGCGATCCCATTGGCTAGGAGAATACGCAGAGTTGTCGGAACAGCTACCAGAAAGAGTAGGGCAACAGCGTAGACTAGATAGTCGACAATGAAGCTGCTTAGTGAAGATAAGGCAAATTTGAACATATCCTTGTAAATCATTAAGCCATCTTGAATGGGTCTGAAATGGGAAGTTTTATTATCATCGATGTAGACCGTCTCGATCGGAACTTCCACGATTGGATAATCCTTGCAGGCTTGTAGAAGCATATTCATTTCGTATTCATAGCGTTGGCCTTCAATGGAGAGCATAAATGGAAGCATATTGCTGGTAAAGGCACGAAGGCCAGTCTGGGTATCCGAAACAGCAACGCCAGTTTGTTGCTTAAATAACAGACGGGTCAGACTATTTCCGAATCGACTTCGTAGAGGGACCTTTCCGGTAAATGCTCGTGCCCCTAAGATTAATTTCTGAGGTTGCTCATGGGCACAGTGGGCAACACGCAGGATATCCCAGAGCTTATGCTGCCCATCTGCATCTGCTGTGACAATGACACCGTAGTGACCTTGAGACTGAATATAGCGAAAAGCTGTTTTCAGAGCTTGTCCCTTGCCTTGGTTAAGAGAATGATGCAGGACCGTAGCATACGTTGCTGCTTGTTCAAAGACACGATTACATGAGGCAGAACTGCCGTCATTGATTACGATTACTTCAAAGTCACTCTTTTCACGAACTTTTTTTATTAAGCGAATGAGATTGTAATCTGGCTCATAAGCTGGAATAACGAGATAATCCATAAGCTGTACCTCTTTCTTAGATGTTTGATAGATAAGATACAGAACAGTATAAAGAGCAGTCCTTAAAGCTAACTGATATCAGTTTTCTTTAAGTTTGGCTTAATATTTGTTTAAGGAAAAATGGTCGAGAGGCAAGAAAAAAGAGGGAGGCCAGACTACTTGTTTAAACAGTTAGTCTGGTCTCACCTCGTTAAGAGACAGAAGTCAGAAATTTTGTACTTTTGATCCATTATTCCAAAATTAACATGCCTTCTTTAATAGCAAATGGATCTGTCTCGTTAATCCGATCGTAGAACATGATACCGTTGATATGGTCAATTTCATGTTGGACAACGATAGCCTTGTAGCCCTTGAGTTTGACCCGATGCTTCTCACCATTTTTATCGAAGTAATCTACAGTGACACGCGCATGTCGAACTACATAGCCAGGGACGTCGCGGTCGACTGATAGGCAACCCTCTCCATCAGCCAAGGCCGCATCTTGGACAGAATGGGCTACGATTTTAGGATTGTACATAACCTCTTTCAGAGCATAAGCTTCTTGGGGTGGATTGCCGTTTTCATCCTCAGGGTTAGGTAAGAGAACAGCGATGATCCGGCGGGAAATATCAAGCTGTGGAGCAGCCAGTCCCACACCACCACGCAATCCAAGTTTTTCAGCCATGACTGGATCTTGTGAGTTGTGTAGAAACTGCATCATTTTTTCACCCAAAAGAATATCTTCGTCCGCTAAGGGAAAAGAAACTTCCTCAGCAACAGCACGTAAGGTTGGATTTCCTTCGCGGATAATATCCCTCATATCAATCAAATGAGCTGGTTTAATAAGTTTTTCAATAACAGACATCTTCTCTTTCCTCGTTCTTTCTATAAGATACTATATCACAAAACAGACTAGAAATAAAGAAGACGACTTGATGATGAATTTTTCTAAATAAACAGATTGCGTCTTTGTGCAAAAAACTGTATGATACTAATAGTGTGTTATTGAAGGGAAAGAAAATGAAAAGAACAATGGAAAAAATCAGTATCTTGAGTCTATCTTTGGTACTGACAACCTCTTTTTCAATCTCCAGTGCCTTGCCGGCCATGTTTGATTTTTATAAGGACTACCCAGCTGATAAGGTTGAGCTTTTGGTGTCCCTGCCCTCTATAGGGATTATGGTCATGCTCTTGTTGAATGGACTGATTGAGCGTTTCTTATCTGAGAGGATCATGATTGTGACTGGCTTGCTGATTATGTCTGCTTGCGCCTTTGTCCCCATTCTGAATCCATCCTATAATCTAGTCTTTCTTTCCCGTTTAATTTTTGGCTTGGGGACAGGCTTGATCAATGCTAAGGCTATTTCAATTATTAGCGAGCGTTACCAAGGTCATGAGCGCATACAGCTCTTAGGCTACAGAGGATCAGCAGAAGTAGTGGGGACAGCCCTTCTGACCCTGGCAGTCGGCCAACTTTTGCGCTTTGGCTGGACAGCAACCTTCCTTGTTTATACCTTCTGCTTTTTGGTTTTGGGACTTTTTCTCCTCTTTGTTCCTTATGAAAAAGGGGAAGTTCATCAACATAAGCAGGCCAAGAAAGAAAAGATGACAGCAGGCCAGTTCCGCTTTACCTTATTATCAGCTTTGGTGGCTGGGGTAATTGTACTCAGTAATACAGCCATCAACTTGCGCGTGCCTAGTCTAGTGTTGTACCATCAAATAGGGACAGCGCAAACGGCCAGTTTGATTTTGAGTGCTATGCAGTTAATTGGAATTGTGGCTGGTGTTAGCTTCGCTCCGATGGTTGGGATTTTTAAGGACCGTTTACTGACGATTATTGGAATTTGTTTTGGCTTAAGCTTGATTTTGATTGGTCTTTCCAGCAATATATGGCTGTTAGCTTTTAGTGCCCTTTTTGCAGGCTTTACCTACAGCATCACTTTGACGACCATTTTTCATACAGTGTCAGAAAAGATCCCCCCTCACTTAATCAATCAGGCAGTTTCAATTACTGTTTTAGGTTGCAGTGGTGGTGCCTCTGTGACAACATTTATCCTTTCCTTGATTGGCCATCTATCTCAAGCTCCGCTTTTCATTTTCTCCGTCCTAGGGGGCATCATGATGGTCATAGCAATGCTAAGTTACAATATCACAAAGGAATAATATGCGCCTAGATAAGTTTTTGGTAGAAAATGGTCTTGGTTCTCGAATCCAAGTGAAGGATGTTTTGAAAAAAGGTTTGGTTTTGGTCAATGGCAGAGCGGAAAAATCTCCCAAGACTCAGATTAACGAGACGGCAGATGAGGTTGTTGTTTCTGGCCAAAAGTTGACCTATGAAAAGTTTGTTTACTATCTTCTTAACAAACCCAAGGGATATATCTCAGCAACAGAGGACGAACGACATAAAACAGTTCTGGATTTATTGGATGAGACTGCTCGCCAAAAAGAAGTATTTCCTGTTGGTCGCTTGGATATTGACACTCATGGTCTACTCCTTCTGACCAATAACGGTAAGCTAGCTCATGCCATGCTGTCACCCAAAAAACACGTTGAGAAAATCTACCGAGCTCAAGTAGCTGGTTTGATGAATCAATCAGATGTGGAGCAGTTTGCTAGAGGGATAGAGTTGAAAGACTTTACCTGTCAACCAGCCCAGCTCAAGATTTTAGAAGTAGATGAAGAAAAAGAGACCTCTCTTGTAGAAATCAGTCTAGCCGAAGGCAAGTTCCACCAAGTCAAGCGCATGGTGGCTGCCTGCGGAAAAGAAGTAACAGATCTTCAGAGACTCACGATGGGGCCTCTGCAATTGGATTCTGGGCTTGCCCTTGGAGAATGGCGCCGTTTAACGAAAGAAGAGATGAAATCTTTGGAGAGATTTCAGGTAGAGCTATAAAGAGCTAAACTATACAGTATAGTAGCACCTTCGAGGTTAGAATGAAAATCTGACTCCGAGGGTGTTTTTGATTTTCGCAAAATTTTTGTAAAATAGTGGGAAGTTTCCAATTATTTGAGGATAAGAATTTTCTGTAAGATTAAGTCTGGATTTGAAACGGGTGAATAGTGTTCATTGATAACCTTTTGTGGTATAATAAGAGTGAATCTTTGAGCCCTTCTAATGTTTTTTTATGTTGCATTATGATCCTCGGAGATGTTTTTTTGTATATAGCGAATGTTTGATCTGATTCTTAAATTTATAAAGTCATTGTTCTTTCTGTATTTTATGTAAATTACGGGGTGATATACTTGATATTTTTGCCAAAAAATTATATGATTTTAAACTGAGTGTGAAATAATACGATATATGAAAGTATTTTCGACCTAATTTTGTTCTTAAGGCGAACAAAGGATATAAAAAAAGGAGAGAAATGTGAAGACTTTACTATTCGGAAACACAGGTTACATAACTAAAGAGTTCATTGAGGAGGCTTTCCCCAATAGCGACGTCTATATTTTTGGAAAGACCAACTTAACTAGCCTAAAGCGAGTAACAGTTTTTAAGAAGACAGAAGCAATCGGAATTGCTGAAATCTTAGAAAATTATCGCTTCGATCAGATTTTGTATCTTTCAAATTTCTTGACCTATAAAAATCAACAGATTGGGGAATTGGAAAGGCTACAGGATTTCTTAAAAAACACTTCTAAATTGACCTGGTCTAAGATTATCTATCTGACCGGACCAGAAATTATCAATCTGCCTCAGGATTTAGAAAGAGCAGCAGAAAATCTTTGCTTGCATTGGGCTCATACCTACAGTGGTTCTCTCAAGATTATTAGAAGTCCTTATGTTTATTCTGCAACTCAGCCAGAGGACTATTTCTACGGTTTAATGTCTAATATCCGACGCAATCAGCCAATTCGTTTCGATGAGCAGCCCGATGAAGTGGCAAACTTTATTAATTCAGAAGACTTAGCAGAACTTGTTTATAAAGTATTTAATAGTTGGACAGATGAGATTGAAGTTCTAACAATTCCTAGTCCGTTTCAGGATACTTTCCAGCAGTTGGCGACCAAGTTACAAAATTTAGAGCTCTCGCACAGTACGATTGGTTTCCAATCATCCAATAAGCTATCGCCCCTCTACCAAACAATGGACAAGAATAATCTGCGTGGTCGGTATGGTTGGTTTATCCATTATTCTATTTTGGATGATTTATCAGATCTTTATTGCCAATTTGCTTCTGAAAGTAAGCCTTTAAGACGGCTTGAATTTCGCGGTTTGAAGAAAAATATCTATAGACTGCGGGGTCATAATGATTTTCAAAAAACAGCAGAGATTTTACTGGCCTTTCTCTTGTCAGAAGTCCTCAGCTTTATCGTTGCAAGATTTAATCAGCTAGGAATGATTGATGTGCGCCTCTTGTTTGTAACCTTAATTAGTACTATTTTTGGAACAGTATATGGCGTCTTTGCTGGTGTTTTATCTGTTTTAGGCTTATTTGTAACAAGCATAGCAGCAGGTAATAAGTGGCAATCAATTGTATATAACACTGATAGATGGCTCCCGTTTGCCGCTTATATCTTCGTGGCTCTTATTTGTGGTATTATCCAGATGAAATACCAAGATGAGAAGGAATTGCTGGAAAAAGAAAATCAGTTATTGAATGAGCAAAATGACTTTTTGACTCTTTCATATGAAGATGCTGCTCATGATCGAGATGCACTAGTTCAAAAAGTAGTGAGCAGTAGCAATGGCAATAGTCAACTATACGCTGTTCACAAACGTTTAAATAAGAAAACAGTTGAAGAAGTGATTGCTGAAGCTGAAAAAATCATTGGAGAAGAATTTTCAACTGATGAAGTTCATTTTTATCCTTTGTCTCCTTTTTCTAACTTTAAGATAGAGCTCTATCCTCAGTTGAAAGAAGGTTTGGAAAAAGAAGCGGTTTGGATTAACAAAAAAATGCTTCCAGACTATCCTGTTTTTGCAGTAGAAATGAAGAGTGCTTCTGGGCTTCATTATCTGATATGGGTCGACGAAGTTTCTTATGATCAATTGACTTTCTCAAAACTTCATTTCCTACAGATGGTAAGTGAACTGACAGCGTCTATGGTAGACAAGGCCGGTTATTATCAAGTCTTCTCTAGCATGAATAAAGATTCTGGCCTGACCACGCATAGCAGTCCCGGCGAAATGAGGCAAGGAAACTAAAATGGAATGGATGATTACTAGTTTTTGTGTCTTTTTAGACCTAGCTTTATGCCTGCATTCGTTTATCTTATTAAAAACAAAACGGATGCAGCTGCCTCTCTTTTACATAGTCTTTCCTATTTCTCTACCCTTTTTAGGTTATATCTTACTTTGGGGCTTGAATCGTTCTGTTCAAAAGGATGAATCTGACCTTTCGCTGGTTCAAGGTGATTTCGAAGAATGGTTTGACGTAGATGACACTCAGAAAATGAGCAGGGTTGAAAGTGCCTATGATCACGTTGAAGAAATTATCCCTCTAGAAGAAGCTCTTGTCTTACAAGACAAAGAAGTTTCTCGGTGGATGTTGATGGAAATAGTCAGTCGGGCTCCAGCTAAGTTCATTGACTTATTGTTCCTGGCTCGGCAAGATGAAGATACTGAGGTTGTGCATTATGCAACGACCTTGATTGCGGAAATATCTCGACAATATGATATCCGTCTACAGGCACTAGATAAAAAGCACCAGGAAAATCCGTCGGATTACCGGACTCTAGCAGAATACTGTGCAGTTTTAGCAGCATACCTGCAAAAGAATCTGGTGACTAAGCGGATGGAAGAGGTCTTGCGGAAAGATTATTCCCATCTCTTAGAAAAGAAACTTCAACAAAAAGAGCAACTTTCTGATTATGTGAAATTGATAGAGAATGAACTCTTGTTGAAGCGATATGAAAGTGTTGAAAAATACTTGAATACTATTTCTCAAAAATGGCCTCAACAAGAAGAGATTTATATGCTCTATCTCAGATATTATTTTGAAACGAGACAGGGAGAAAGGTTAGAAGAATTGGTAGAAGCTATCAAAAATGGTTCTATTTATATTTCTAAAGCGAATCGAGAACGCCTAGCTTTCTGGCAATCGTAGGTTTTTAAGATGACAAAGAAAAAAAGAAAAATCTTATATTCAAAAGAATCCATTATTGTAATTGTAATCTTTCTTTTGTTATCTGCAGTTTTGTGGATTCAAAAGAGTGGTGAACAATATACAGTTAATCCTGAAAAAAACATTTATCTTAAAAATGCTCCTTCGTCTAATGCTGTATTTGACAGCTTAGCTCAGGATAATCTGGTTCTTTATGATGAAAACAATGATACAAGTCGAAGGGCAAAAGAGCAATTTACTCAGATTCTCAAAGATATGAGAATGGGGTACCGCTTGGTTGATATTTCAAAAGAGACGATTCCTAATTTTTCTGATTATAAAAAAGTCGTTGTGCTTCTGAGCGATTTGGAAGGCATGGGAGACAAGGCACTTGAGATGGTGGATTGGGTTGAGCAGGGAGGAAATGTACTCTTTGCTGTGACCCTCTCCAAGGACAGCAAACTAACAGAAATCGAACAAAAATTAGGCGTTTCAAGTTCTAGTTTTGAAAATGCTTATGTTAAGAAAATTTATATTGATAAAGATTTTATGATTGGTGGTGGGAAAAGCTATGCCATCGACGGGGCTTTCAATTCTGCTTGGGCAGTTACACTATCATCTGATGTTAAAGTTCACGCCTGGACAGATGATGAGGCAAAAACTCCTTTGGTCTGGGAAAAGAAATATGGTCAAGGAAAGTTTGTAGTTGATAATTTTGGCATTTATGAGAGGGCAGTACGTGGCCTCTATGCAGCTTCCTATAGCTTGATGACGTCCGCGACAGCTTATCCAGTTATTAACGGGACAACTTTTTACCTAGATGACTTCCCATCTCCAGTCCCTGCAGGAGATGCGACTTATATTAAACGTGACTATAACATGAGCATCTCAGACTTTTATACCAATGTCTGGTGGCCTGATTTGTTGAAGTTGGCTGAAACTTATGGAATTAAGTATACAGGTGGGGTTATCGAAAATTATGAGGATGACACGTCAGGAAATGTTCATAGCCAAAAAGACGTAGACCGATTTAAATATTTTGGTAAGTCACTTTTGGCTAATGGAGGCGAGATTAGTTACCATGGTTATAATCACCAGCCTTTAACGCCTAAGGGAGTTGACTATGGCGATGAATTCCCAACCTATAAAACTTGGAAAGATAAGAAAGCTATGGCTTCTGCAATCAGTGAACTGCTTCGCTTTACGAAAGAACTCTTTCCAAAGGGAGAAAAGTCAATTTATATCCCGCCTTCAAACGTTCTATCTAAAGAAGGAAGGGAAGTTCTACGAGAAAAATTCCCAGAAATCAAGAGTATTGCTAGTAACTATTTCCCAGGCAAATTCACCTATTCGCAGGAATTTGAAGTGGCAGATGATGGTATGATTGAACAACCTCGGATTGTTTCGGGTGCTTCATGGGATGCCTATTCAAAATTGACCGTATTTTCTGAGCTAAACATGCACTATGTCACTACTCATTTCCTTCATCCAGATGATGTCATGGATGAAGATCGAGGTGCGAAACTAGGCTGGTCCAAACTCTATAAAGATTTCCAAAATGAAATTGAGAGCCTATATAAAGTTGTTCCAAATATTCGACGCCTGACGGGTTCTGAAATGGCTGGTGCAGTCCAACGCTATGCTATCTTAACCATTAATCAGAATCGAACAGATACAGGCCTAGAGCTAGAACTTGGAAACTTCCATAATCAAGCTTATGTAATGATTCGATTAAACGAGGGCGAGCCTGGAAAAGTCAAAGGTGGCAAACTTGAACATTTAACAGGTAATCTCTACCTGCTGGAGGCAACATCAGCCAAAGTATCTATTGAGGTCAAATAAACATAGAAGAGAAAAGAAAAATGAGAATTTGTTTGGTTTTAGAAGGTTCTTATCCCTATGTTCACGGAGGTGTATCTACTTGGATGCATCAGTATATCACCGAGATGAAAGAACATGAGTTTATCGTATGGGTGATAGGAGCAAACGAGGAAAAGAAAGGCCAATTCGTCTACGAATTTCCACCCAATGTAGTAGAAGTTCGAGAGGTTTTCCTGGATAGTCTAGCCTGTTCAGAAGCGGGGAATAAGATATCTGAAGAATTAACCGATGCTGAATACGAAGCCCTAAAACAATTAGTTTTTTGCGCAAAACCAGATTGGTCTTTGATTTTTAACTTGCTTCAAGACGGAAAAATCCAGCGGGATAGCTTCTTAGCTAGCGAGGAATTTTTCCAAATGATCCAGCAATTGTGTACGGAAAGATACGCCATGCAGCCAATGTCGGATGTGTTTCATACCATCCGCTCCATGCTTTTTCCGCTTTTGACCCTTTTATCTAGTGATATTCCGATTGCAGATGCATATCATGCAATTTCGACAGGATATGGTGGCATCTTGGCCACACTAGCGAGCGTTCGGACAAAGAAACCCCTTCTTTTGACTGAACATGGGATTTATACACGGGAGCGTGAGGAAGAGATCATCCGAGCAGATTGGATTTTGCCGTCCATGCGAAAACAATGGATTGACTTTTTCTATACTCTCTCAGATGCCGTCTATTCAAAAGCAGACTGTATTACCAGCCTATTTTCAAAAGCTAGAGAAATTCAGATAGATATGGGTTGTGATCCAGAAAAGTGTCGAGTCATTTCAAATGGAATTGACTACGAAGCTTTTTCAACAATTCCTCATGAGAGGGATGGCTTTATCAACATTGGTGCAGCGGTCCGAATGGCTCCAATCAAGGATATTAAAACCATGATTTATGCCTTTTATGAAGTATCTGCCCAAATGCCTAATGTGCGTCTCTATGTTATGGGAGGTGTAGATGATAAAGCCTATGCTAATGAATGTTATGATCTAGTTCGAAAATTGAAGTTAGATAACCTGATTTTTACTGGCCGAGTTGACATCAAAGAATACCTCAAAAGAATGGACTTTATGATTTTAACCAGTATTTCTGAAGGACAGCCCCTTTCTGTTCTAGAAGCAATGGCAGCTGGAAAAGCATGTGTAACGACAGACGTTGGTTGCTGTAGAGAATTGCTGGAGGGAAGAGAAGACGATAATTTGGGACCAGCAGGGTATTGTGTCCCCCCTACTGATCTAAGCGGCCTAGCTGATGCTATGCTACGGATGGCTTCTGTGGAAGAAGAAAGGCTGGTGATGGGGAAAACTGCTAAAAAACGAGCCGAGCTATATTACCAATATGATCAAATGATTGACCAATATAGACAAATGTATAAGGAGTATGTGAAGTAATGGCAGGATTGGGATTTGAACTAAGAAAGGTATATAATAAGGGAAGCTTCCTGGCCAAGCAAAAAGCATATGGCTATGCAGGCATTATTTATGTTGGACCGATGATTCTTGGGATTTTACTGATTCTTGCAGTTGTCTATCTCAGTGTTTTTGGTCGTTTTGGCAACAGTGAACGCGACCATCTGTTGGGGTTGATTTCCTACTCAATCCTAGCTTCCTTAGCCATTACCAATATTTTTTCTATGGTTGTGACCCGCTATGTCTCCGACATGCTCTATGAAGAAAAGTTTGAAAAAATTCTGCCTTCTTACTTTTCTTCTGGTGCCATGATGTTGGGGATTGGCTTTGTGTCTTACGGCTTGTTCTTATTCTTATCAGGCATTCCCTTGCTGGAGATTGTTTTAAACTTGCTACTGTTTAGTGAATTATGCTTGATTTGGCATGCTGTCAATTACCTAACAGCTGTTAAAGACTATCGCAGTATCTTAAAAACATTTGCAACGGCGATCCTGATTACGCTTGGAGCAGGATTCCTCGCTTTATCCTTGTCGATCCCTTATGGCTTACTTCTGAGCACCTGTATCGCTTATGCATATATCCTAATTCAAATGATTCGCATAATGTATCGGTATTTTCCGAAAAGCTATGAGGCCAATTTCGAGTTTCTGATCTGGTTTGATGAATATTTCAATCTTTTTAAGGTTGGAATCTATCTTTTTATTGGGCTCTTTGCCCATATTGTGATTAACTGGTTCGGGCCCTTGAGCAAGGGGATTGGAGGGCTTTTTCGTACGGCTCCTGTCTATGATGTGTCAGCTATGTTGGCCTATCTCGTAACCTTGGTGTCAACAGTGAGCTTTGTGGTTTCAGTAGAAGTTGTATTTTATCCGAAATTTAGGAAATATTACCAGCTGTACGATGGGGTCGGAAGTGTTGATAAAATCAACCAGACGGAAGTGGATATGCTTCGGACTCTCCGAAATGAATTGAAATATTTATCTTGGAAGCAACTCCTAGCAACCTTGCTAGCGATGTTTGTGGGGATAGTTTTGTTGGGGGTTCTACCCCTAGGCTTTAATAGTCAGATGAAAGGTTATTTTCAGACCCTTTGTTTGGGCTACGGACTTTATGCTGTAGGAAATGTTAACTTACTCTTACTTCTTTATTTCGTAGACTATGAGGGGGGTAAAGATTGCGCCAAGTGGTTTGCAGGAATTTCAGTTATCTTTAGTATTCTGACTCAGTTTATGGATACATCTTTTATCGGTTATGGCTTTTTATTAGCTTCACTAATACTTTATTTAACAACAAGTGCTCGTTTGACTGAATATACCAAAGATCTTCCTTATCGTGTTTTAGGAAGTCAGGATGTCGTTTCACGTGAAGAAGTAGGATTCTTTACTAAGCTGTATAATACGTTGGAAGCGAGGAGAAATGATGAATAATAAGTGGGGTAAATTTCTACTAGTCTTTGGATTGATGTCCCTCGCCTTTATTCTTTTAGCAGTTTTTGATAACACAGGAAATACTGGAAAAGACAAAGTGACCCAAAAGGTGAAGAAGGAAAAGGTGCAAAATATTAATGACTTGCATCTTTACGACAAAGAAACCTTGTATAACCAAGGGGATCCGGATGTGATTACCATGTATTTGACTGTTAGACGGGGGAATACAGTCGAAAACACCAATCATTCTTGGAGTGAAGTCAACCAATATTCAGCTTATGATTATGAAAAAATGGGTGTGAAACGCTATCAAGTCGAAGGTCTCCTTCAAGTGGGCAATGAAAAAGGACCTGAGTCAGGACAGTTCGGTTTTGGAGAAGAAGTTCCCAATGCTACGGTTCAGATCCGTGGGCAAAGCTCTAGTAGAGCCAGTCAAAAGAATTATAAGGTTGAGATAAAAAGGAGCAAGGGAAGATGGGAAGGTCAACGGACCATTAACCTAAATAAGCATCCCTATGACTATCTGCGTTTCCGTAATAAACTAGCTTTTAAGCTAATAGAAGGAATTCCGCAAATTGTAGGACTACGAACCCAATTTATCCATCTCTATGTCAAAGATGAGACAGGAGAAGAATCGAAGGGGTTTGAAGATTACGGCATCTACACGCAAGTTGAACAGTTAAATAAGACGGCTCTTGAAGCTCATGGTCTTGACCAAAGTGGTCACCTTTATAAGATTAATAATTTCGAATTCTATAGAGAGCCTGATGCTATTCGAAAAGAAGATGATCCTCAATTTGATAAGAAAAAATTCGAGTCTCGTTTAGAGGTTAAAGGAGACAAGGACCATACCAAGCTGATTGACATGTTGGATAAACTAAACGATGAGTCAGTCTCAAGTGATGAGTTCCTAGAAAAATATTTTGATGCTCAAAATGTCCAGTACTGGATGGCCTTTCAGATCTTGATGGGCAATATTGACAGTCAAAACCGGAACATGTTCCTCTACAGTCCAAAGAATGGGACACGCTGGTATATCTTACCTTGGGACTTGGATGATTCCCTACACAAAAGTGAGTATGCAATTCGTAAGCCAGATGCATTGGGAGAAAATAGTTGGCAATACGGTGTTAGCAACTACTGGGGAAATCACTTATTCCAACGCTTGCTCAAATCAGAAAGATTCAGAACTGGTTTGGAAAGAACAGTTGATGAGTTATATAAAAATCAGCTGAAACCAGAAAATATTGGCGATTTGAGTAAAAATTATGCTAAAATAGTAAAACCATATCTGTCTCGTATGCCAGATTTGGGTCATTTGTATTTTAATGAGGACCAGTATAATCAGGTCTTGGATGCTCTACCAAAAGAAGTAGAGGAAAATTATCATGACTATAAGAAGAGTTTGCAATCGCCTCAGCCATTCTACATTGACCAACCTAAAGTAGAAGGAAAGAAACTTGTCTTAAGATGGCTACCTTCTTATGATTTTAACAATCAAGAGATTACCTATCACGTAGAGCTTGCCAAAGATCCAAGCTTCAAAGAAAAAATACTAGATAAGAAGGGGATCAAGGAACTCAGCATTAAGACAGACCGTTTACCTAAAGGTCAATACTTTATCCGAATCTTTGCTACAAATGAAACAGGCAATTCACAAGCGGCCTTTGACTACTATCGGACAGACACTACCAAACAATTCGGTGTCTCAGGCTTCTATGTAATGGAAGATGGGGGAATCAAGGTTGACACTTATGAAAACAGATAAAAAGGAGCAGTTTCGCCATGAAGCGAAATATCTCATCGGTTTAAAGGAAAAAGCCTTACTGACCCAACGGTTTGAGTCTATTCTAAATTTGGATAGACATGCTCAAAACGGAGGGTACACCATTCGCAGTCTTTATTTTGACGATTACTGGAATAGTAGTTACGAGGAAAAGGCTGCAGGGATTTTGATGCGAAAGAAATATCGAATTAGAATTTATAATTTTAGCGATCGTAGCATCAAGTTGGAAAGAAAGAAAAAGTTTGAAAATTATATCTATAAGGAAGCAGCACCTTTAACACGAGAAGAGGTGGAAAAAATTATTGAAGGTGACTATGGATTTCTACTCCATAGTCCCCATCCTCTTTGTCGGGAATTTTATTTTGAATGTGTGACAAATGTTATGCGTCCCCGTGTAATTGTTGACTACGAGCGGGAACCGTGGGTTTACGATGCAGGGACAGTACGCTTGACCTTTGATTCAAATGTTCGAGCAGCTGTTGGTAGCTATGATATATTTGATCCTAACTTACCGACTATACCAGTTCTTCCGGAGGGCAAGTTGGTTTTTGAGGTGAAATATACAGAGATGCAACCGCAGATTATCAAAGATATTATTCCCCCAGGAGCTTCAGAGTTTATCGCGGTATCAAAATACGTTCTTTGCTTTGAAAAGACAAGATATTTGCATGATTTTGAGTACTGGTTTGACACAGATTATTAGGAGAGATAGGAGAAAAGAATGAGTGTTCAAGATATGATTAAAAAATCAATATTAAAATCAGAGAATTTTACTTCCCAAAATGCTGTAAAAATTCTTGCCACTCTTTTATTAGCAATCGCATTAGGAGCTTTTATTTACTTTGTTTATCAGCGATTTTTCACTGGAGTTGTCTATTCAAGAAGTTTTGCCATGACCTTGATTGGGATGTCTATCCTAACAGCCATGGTTACTTTAGCAATTAGTACCAACGTTGTTATCTCTTTGGGGATGGTCGGTGCCCTTTCCATTGTGCGTTATCGGACGGCTGTGAAAGACCCCATGGACCTGCTTTATTTGTTCTGGGCCATCACCACAGGAATCACAGTTGGAGCGGGAATGTATATCCTAGCTATTGTGACAGCGGTTGTTATTTTTGCAATGCTACTCATTTTTAGTCGGATGCAGCACCAGGGTAAGGTCTTCATTCTCATTATTCATTACCAAGGAGATGAAACAGGAGACCGCATCATCCAATCTTTTGGTAAGATCAAGTACTTTGTGAAATCTAAGACCCTTCGTGGAGATGCTGTTGAAATGGCAGTTGAAGTCCTCTGCAAAAAAGACGATTTCACATTTGTAGAACGCATTCGGAATATTGAACAGGTTTCAGACGTGACCCTTATCCAATATAACGGTGAGTATCACGGATAGCATGATTGGAAATGGAATGAATAAAAAGTTGCGATACAGTTTAATTATTTTAGTAGTAGCCACGATTTTTGGTAGTTTTTTCTTAACTTCCTTGAATAATAAAAAACAAGTAAACCGTACTTTTACCTACTCTGAAGAAGCAATTCCAAATCCCTTGATGGGCTATGCACCATCCGCAGAGGAATCGGAGCTTTCTGACGATGTTCAACTGGTATATATGGATGTCACTTGGAAAGAATTAGAAGCCCAAAAGGGTGTATATGATTGGGAAAAGATAGAAGAAAGCAACCAGATGGAACGCTGGAAAAAGGAAGGAAAGTATATTGTTCTACGCTTTGTCTTAGACTATCCTTCCAGTACTTCTCATGAAGATATTCCTTCTTGGCTCATAAAAGAAATGTCTGATCCAGGGGACCGTTACGAGTCTGACTATGGAAAAGGCTTTTCTCCTAATTATTCAGATAAAACCTTGATTTCTTATTATCAAAAAGCTGTTGCTGCCATGGGAGAACGCTGGGCAAAAAGTGGGCAAATTGCCTTTATTCAGCTTGGAGTTCTTGGACATTGGGGAGAATGGCACGTTAATGATGAGGTGAACATCAGAAAATTACCAGAAGCAGCAGTCCGTGAAAAATTTATCACTCCATGGACTCAAGCTTTTCCAAAGGCCAATATTTTAATGCGTCGCCCTTTTGTTGCTGCTAAGAAGCACGGCTTCGGCCTTTATAATGATATGGTCGGAGAGAAAGAAAGCACTAAGGTTTGGCTGGATTGGATAAAATCTGGTGGTGACTATGACCAGGAAGAAGCGAAGGATGGCCTTGTAGCGATGCCTGATGCCTGGCAAACTGCACCGATCGGTGGTGAGTTTACTAGTGCAGTAAGCATGAAAAACATTCTCAAGAATAATTTAGAACAAACGATTAAAGAAGTTCAACAATCGCATACAAGCTTCTTAGGACCTAAGATTGCTGAGGTGCTTGATGAGAAGGATGATACGGGCTATAACGAAGTCTTGAAAAACATGGGTTATAGATTCTGGGTTCCTTCAGCGTCCTTGAAGTCACAAGGTGATGAAACCAAGCTTACTCTTACTTTAGCAAACAAAGGAGTAGCTCCTTTTTATCGGAATTGGGACACTAAGATTTATGTTCTTGATAAATCAGGGGAGATTGTAGAAACTAAGAAACTTTCTCTTGATTTGACCAAGCTTCTACCAGATAAAGAGGAAGAGCTTGAAGTCTCACTTTCAACTTCTGATCTGATGAGTAAGGATAAGGGCTATAAGGTTGCTATAGGAATTATCTCTCCTTTAACAAACCAGCCATCTATTCGTTTTGCAAATGAAGGTCAAGAAGACCAGACTGTTCTGACTCTATATGATGCTGCAACTGATGAATAAAAAAAGAAGTGCTCTGCCTATTGCAGCACTTCTTTTTTAGCTAATTTCCGGGAACTATGTGACTAAGGTTGATTAATCAATGACCAAGACGATTTAAAGTAGGATGATTTGACAAAGCTGGTCCTTCTTGGTAGAATAAGAATGTCGTAAAGACAAATAACTTCTTCTTGGTTGCAGGCCATGCCAAACCTGCCACTCGGATGAAGCGTAAAGAAAAGGAGTATATCATGGCAATCTCAAAAGAGAAAAAAAATGAAATCATTGCACAATATGCGCGTCACGAAGGTGATACAGGTTCAGTAGAGGTTCAAGTTGCTGTCCTTACTTGGGAAATCAACCACCTTAACGAACACATCAAACAACACAAAAAAGACCACGCTACTTACCGTGGATTGATGAAGAAAATCGGTCGCCGTCGTAACTTGCTTGCATACTTGCGTAAAAACGACGTTAACCGTTACCGTGAGTTGATCAACTCTCTAGGACTTCGTCGTTAATCTGCTTTATTTTCCACTTACATTGCCTTGTCACCTTACCTTGATATACTCAAGTATTATCTTCGGTTACGGTTCCTAGCACTGTAAGGTAAAATAAACCAGAATGATCTCCCTTCGGGGAGATTTTTTGTTTCACTAAAATTTTCGTACAATCTTCGGCTCGTCGCCTAGTCTATAAACGTTTTATCCAGCAAGAATCATGATGTCAAGGGCGTTAAAAATCCGTATGAAAATAGGGAAACGACACCGTGTTCGATGAACACAAGGAGTTTCATCTTTTTCACTAGGATTTTAGCCCGAGCTCAAAATGGCTCTCTGGATTCAGAGGGCTTTTTTGTTTTATCAACTCATTTAGGGCGTGTACAATTGAGCATATCTTGATAATGAAGCTACTCTAAATTGGGTAGCTTTTTTCATAGATTTTAGCCCGAGCTCAAAACAGTTTTCTGGGTTTCGGAGCACGATTATTTGCCTTTCCCCTTAATTCGTTTTAAGATCTTTATATATCGTTTTCGAAGCTAAATTTTCTAATTCTACAGATAAAAAGTCCTTCTATCCTTTAGAAGAACTTTTTCTATCAGCAAATTTACTCTTTCAAGAATTTTTGGATTGCAGGAGCGGCAGTGATAGCAAATCTTTCGTCGATGCCATGCTCCCCACCTTCTACAGTGACTAGCTCTGCATTTGGAATAGTCTGACTGGCTTCGACCGCATACTGGTAGGGAACGACTGCATCATCAGTGCCATGGATAATCAGAGTCGGAGCTGTAATTTTGGCCAGCTCAGATTGGATATCGATACCTAAAGCATCAATTAGATAAATCTTCCCTAGAGTAACATTGTGGTGTGTCAGGCTATCGGGAAGTTGATCGAAGTCTGGACTCCCTAGCTCACGATAGGTCTCCTTGGCATCGTCAAAAAGAACGAAAGCTGGAAAGATAAGCAGGAGTTTGTATACGCGGTCCGGATAAGCAGCTGCGTAGAGACTAGCAACGACACCGCCTTGGCTGGCACCGAATAAGCTCATTTTGCTCTTATCTACAAAGGTCTCGGAACGAAGTTTTTCCATGACTTGGGTCAAGTCTGTGAGTTCGGTCTTGACCGACATATCCAGCATATCTTGTCCGCCACTTTTAGAATGATGGCTGCCTCCGTAGAAATCAAAGCTGTAAACCAGATAACCTTGCTTTGCCAGCAGCTGGCTGTACATTTCATATTGCTCAAGGGTATTGTTAAACCCGTGTGCGATGACAATGGTCGGCAATTTTTTTTCTTGTAGTCAGAAGGAGCAGTAATCTTTCCGTAGAGCTGCTTGTCGTCGTATGAAATACTGTACTCTTCGGACACGATGTCTTCTGTCGGAGTCGGTTGATTGTCGATTTTCTCGCTAGAAGCTGTCTGTGTGGTTTCTGGCTTAGGAGGGGTAGGATTTGATTTGGTTTGGGAATGCCAGAAGAAAAGAACCAGTCCAGCCAAGCTCAAGGCTGCTAAGAAAGCCCAAATATACTTCATAGTTCTCTCCTTTCAGTATTTGTAGTATTATAGCGGAAATGAATGTATTTTACAAGAAGAGAGCTTTCTTGTTTTTTGATTTTTCTACCTTTCATACAAGAAAATCCAATTCACTTATCTAAGCGAGATTCTGATAATCTTGAATTTTTTAGAAAATCTTGCTAGACTGTAGCTACTAAGATAAAAACACAGTTCTGGTTGGTAGTCCAGACGCAAAAAACCATTTTTTGTCAGTAACCTTCCTCCTTGGTTGTCCATTCTTAGGGATTTTTTAAAGGAGGTGCTGTCATGGATAAGATTTCAATGACGCTGACAGTCTATTTTGAAGAGGGATTTTGGCACGGTCTTTTCGAGCGGGAACATACTCAGTCTTATAGAGTTTGCCGAGTCACCTTTGGCGCAGAGCCAAGTATGCAGGAGCTGTTGGATTTTCTAAACCGTTATTATCATCGGTTGCAGTTTAGTCCTAGCATCAGGGTGAAGGAGAAGGCTAAGTCCATCAGTCCCAAACGCTTGCAGAGACAGGCTAAAAAGGAGCAGATGGCTTCACGGTCTTCAAAGTCCCAGGAAGCGCTGAAGCTGCAATTTGAAGAGCAAAAGAAAATCGCTCAAGTCAAGCGCAAGCAGCAGAAAGAACTGGCTAAGCAAAGGAAATTCGAACTCAAACAGCAAAAACGATTAGAAAAACATAAGGGGCATTGAGCCTGATTTTTCTTATTCACATAAAAAGTCTTCCTATGGGAGGCTTTTTCATTTGCTAGGCACTTAGTGAGCGACTTGAAAAGTGAATGAATTTCTCTGAGTCGTTTTATTTGACAGATGTAATCAAGACGATTACAATATAATCATAAAATAAAAATTACAAGAGTAATTTGAAAAAGGAGAAGTTATGATTGAAATTACTTATTTGGATGCTGTCAAGCAAGAGCGCAAGATGACTTTTGAGTCATATCAAGCATTTGAACAATCTCAACAAGCCTGCTTGATTGGGGTTGCGGATTATTATCCGGTTCAGAAGCTGACCTATAATGGCCATGATTTGGATTATCATGGGACTTACGGCGATGTATTCTTTTTCCTGATGAAACAGGATTTGACAAAGTTTGATTAAAAGGAGATAAAAATAATGGTAAAAGCAATTACAGATGCAACATTTGAACAAGAAACAAAGGATGGCTTAGTTTTAGTTGATTTTTGGGCAACATGGTGTGGGCCTTGTCGAATGCAAGGACCAGTCTTAGATAGACTGTCAGAAGAACTTTCAGAAGATAAACTTAAAATTGTCAAAATAGATGTGGATGAAAATCCACTGACAGCTCGTTCCTTTGGAATTATGTCTATTCCAACACTTCTATTTAAAAAAGATGGCCAAGTAGTTAAACAAGTGGCTGGCGTCCACACTGCAGAACAAATCAAGGCTATCGTTGCTGAATTGAGTTAAAATCAGTACACTCCCGTAAGTAAAATGGGAGTGTATTTTAATATTTAAAGAAAAAGCCCTGTTCCTCAAGATAAGGAACAAGGCTCTTTTTAATTTCGATTATTCTTCTGTTCCAAGAAGGTTTTTGGCAACTACTGCTGCAAGAAGACCACCGGCAATTGGTGCTAAGATAAAGATCCAAACTTGTTGTAAGGCTACACCACCTACAAGAAGAGCTGGAGCCAAGCTACGAGCTGGGTTAACTGAAAGGCCAGTGACATTGAGACCAACCAAGATCATCACTACCAAAGTCAAAGCAATTACGAGACCAGCGATAGAGCTGTTGCCCTTGCTTGAAGAAGTTACAGTCATGATAACCAAGACAAACAAGAAGGTTGCAATGACTTCAAATAAGAAGCCACCAAAGATAGTTACACCATTTGCCAAGGCATTTTCGCCTAGGCTGGCAGTTGGCATACCTGAATTAGCCAAGAGGAAGTATACTGTCGCTGAAGCAATAAAAGCCCCAAGAACTTGTGCAAGGATGTAGTTGACAAGATCCTTAGACGACAAACGCTTGTTTGCAAACATAGCAATAGATACTGCAGGATTAAGGTGAGCTCCGGAAATCGTACCAATAGAGTAAGCAGCAGCAACGATTGACAAACCAAAGGCAAGGGCAATTCCAAGATGACCAAGGCCCTCTACACCATTACCAAAAACAACTGCGCCTGTTCCTACAAACACAAGCATGAATGTACCGATTAATTCAGCAAAAAACTTTTTCATTTTCTGTCTCCTTTTTCTAAAACTAAACACTAGTCTATCAAAAGAAGTAATCGGATTCAAGAAAAGTGACTTGAAAATTTTTTGAAAATCATAAAACAACTAGCTTATCCTTAGTATTGAAAAGATTGAATAGCTTTTCTTAACTTATTTTGTAAAATGTTTCTCTGATCAAGTTGGACATAAACTTCCAACAGACAAGATCTGAAGTTGGAAAATTTATAAAAATCATTAGTCTCTTCTAACGGAAAATCAATAGCTTTTATCCAAGAAGCTACATATTCTTGCTCTAACTTTCCTTGTAAAATGGGTTCATAAAGCACTCTTGCTAAACGCCAATCCTCATCATTTGTAAAACGAATCGAAATTCTTTTAAATAGTTGGTCAAGTATGTCAATTACTTCATGAACTCTGTTTTTAGGAAATTCTGGATGACAAACTACCTCTGTCAAGAGATCAGCGCCATGCGCAAAAGCGTGAATCCAACCATATTGACTTGAAAAACCTGTTGTATCCTTTTCTTTTGAAAGATAGTGCAAACCTTGATCTAGCATAATATTTCTTATATCAGCATTTAATCCTTTATAAAAAAGAGATTGTTCATTACCATCTGCAGACAGGAGATTTGCATAAATAAGTGCCCTAAAAGAACGTTCAAGTGTTGGCAACCCTATCTTATCAGTCTCTTTCTCTAATCCTCCATCAGATAAAATTTCCTCAACAATGAAATGGAATTGTTTCTCTGTAAATAGCTCTTCTTGAATCCCTCTAGCCAAGCTTATAAAAACGAGGTCGTCGCGAATTTCTGACGAGGGATCTCCCAAATGCTTCAGTAACCACTGGATTTCTTCTTGGCTATAGCTTGGTCTTTCTTCTGTCACTTTTCGTTGTAATTCTTGATACATCCTTAGCACCTCTACATTTCTAGTAACTTATCAAAAAGCCATCCGTAGATGACTTTATATTATTTAAACATCAAATTTTTTCAGTAGTAACTATATAGCAAGTTCAGTTCTAACATCACGAACTTCAACGGTCTTCTTGAAAATGGCTACAGATAAGCCAATTTCAAGAATGACTAATAACCGAAAAGCAATATTTTATAGAGAGTTTACTCTTCATTTATTCCCCCAACTCCTCGCTGTAAGCAATAATCTGATCAACTGTGTCGGACAGGAATTGGATGGTGTCGCGGAGTGGTTAAGCATATACATATTGCCTGATGGATACTGAGCAGATCTAATGTTACCATGCCAACCCTGCATTTGCTATTTCCTTTTTTGAAGCGTATTGACCGTTGGGACGATGCCATCTGCCTCTATAATCTTTAAAATATCCACCGGCAGCTACTGATTCTTGCTGTTCTACTATCTGATTTTCTGTAGCTTGTCTTTCTGCAGCTTGGCGTGCTTGTTCAGCTTCTGCAGCTTGTTGGGCCCTAATATTAATCGCATTTTGGACAAGTCCAATACGATATACCAATTTAGACTTTATATTTTCATCAGCAACACGCTCAACTGCAGCTTGAGCAGGGGCAACGTAGTCTTGAACTTGATTGTTTTCTAGTTGTTGAACAGTTGCCTCTGCTTGCTCTGCAATTTGTTTGGCTTCCGCGTCTCTTCTTTCTTGTTCTTCGCGAGCTTTCCTCTCTTCTTCTTGTTTTTTTCTTTCCTCTCCTTCTCGTAGTTTTCTTTCTTCCTCAATCTTTTTCTCTTTTTCCTGTTGTTCTTTTTCTTTTTTCTCTTTCTCTAATTTTTCTTTTTCCGCTTTCTCTAAACTATTTTTATCCTCTTTTTGAACGAAGCCTATCTGTTTATCGGTGTTTTCCTGGGAAACCTCATTCTCTGTTGAGCAAGCTCCAAGCAGTAGTGCAGTCAAAGCTGTTAAAAATAACCATTTTTTCATAATTTTTCTCCCTTCGGATATATATCCAAGGACATCATATCACAAAAAGGAAGCGTTTTCAATAGATATTTTTGTAAAAATTTAAAATATAGATTTTTTTAAAATTTTCTAAAGGGATTCAAAAATCAGACCCAGATGAATAATCTGAGTCTGATTCTAAAGATATGGACTTATTCCCCCAACTCCTCGCTGTAGGCAATAATCTGATCAACTGTGTCGGACAAGAACTGGATGGTGTCGCGGAGTGGTTTGTCTGTCGAAATATCTGCTCCGATAATCATAGCTGACTCAAGCGGCGTTTTACTGCCGCCAGATTTGAGCAGTTCAAGCCAGTCACGGGCACCATTTTCGTCATTTTTCAGATGTAGGTAGCCGGCGGTAGAGATGACCAGACCTGCGGAGTAAGTATAGCTGTAGAGTCCCATGTAGTAGTGGGCTTGGCGCATCCAAGTTAAGGCAGCATCGTCGTCGATTTCAACGGCATCGCCCCAGAAGTCCGTCAAGACTTCTTTCATGATAGCGTTGAGTTTGCTTGCGCCAAAAGTTCCGCCTTCTTCAATCAAAGTATAGACCTTGCGTTGGAAGGCAGCTTCTAGCAAGTGAGTGATGAAGTTGTGGAAGTAAGTATCCGTCAGACGGTGAGCCAGGGCAAAGCGTTTCTGACGAGGGTTATCAAATTGGTGTTCCAGATAATCACTGAGCAGGAGCTCATTAAAGGTAGACGGTGCTTCCACGTAGTAGGTGGACATATGGGCGTTGAAATAGCTTTGGTGATTGTCAGAGAAGATAAACTGACCAGAGTGGCCAATTTCGTGAATCAAAGTATAGACATCGCTCATGCGACCAGTCCAGCTCATGAGGACATAAGGGTGAATCCGATAAGGATCCGCAGCATAGCCTCCAGAGTCCTTTCCGGCATTGGCCGCAAAGTCAACCCAGCGTTCTTCCTTGTAGCGGGCAACTTCTTGACAATACTCTTGTCCGAGTGGCTCGACTGATTTCATGACGAGGTCGTAGGCATCATCAATGCTGACTTCGGGATTGAGCTCACTGTCCAAGTCCAGTTTCCAGTCGGCAAAGGTCATTTTTTCAAGTCCGTTTACTTTAGCGACATGCTTGAGGTATTTCTGAGCTACTGGGGCAAATTCGCTCATAATCAAGTCGATCTGTCGGTCAAACATAGAGCGATCAACTTCTTGCTCAGCTAGCAAGTAGTCAAAGACAGAGTCATAGCCCTTCATGTCAGCCAGTAGTTTTTCAGACTTGACCTGAGCTAGATAGGCAGCTGCAGCGGAATTTTGGTGCTTGCGAAGGCCATCAGAGAAAGATCGGAAAGATTTTTCGCGGATTTCTGCATTTTCATGGTTTTGGTAGAAATTCTCATAGGTGACAAAGCTGTTTTTGTATACTTTGCCGTCCACTTCAAAGTCAGCCATAGCAAAGTCGCCAGCCCGCATTTTAGTGTAAATATCCTGAGGACTGTAGAAGACTTCGCCCAGATTAGTCAAGGCTTTTTCGACATCCGCTCCCAGATAGTGGGCTTTTTTGATTTTAGCCTGGCGGATAGCTGAAGTCAGATGGGGCTCTTGACCTAGTTTTTCTAAGACAGCTTCGTCTGCACCGACCAGGGCGTCGTCAAAGAAGCTGAGTGCGACATTGGCCTCGGTCTCAAACTCCATAGCTGCTTGGGCAATCTGCGCAAAGCTCTCGTCACCAAAGTCAGTGGTTTGTGGCATAAAGCCGTAGTTGCCGATATGGCTGATTTGGATATAAATCTGCTCTAACTCAGCAAATGCCCGCTCAAAATCTTCGAAAGTGCTGAGATTACCTTGGTAATCACGGACGAATTTTTTGATGTCCTCTCTGGCCTTCTCGATGGCCCGGAGGAAGTCCTCTTGGTCTTGGTAAAGGGCTGTTAGGTCCCAGAGTTCATTTTCCGGAAATTCAGAACGATGTTTTTGTTCCATAGTATACTCCTTTTGTCATATATAGAAATAGTATAGCAAAAAATCCCCCAAAATGTCTTTGGAGGAGAAGGATGAGTCAGTAATTTTTAGATGTTTATCAGGTCAGGGATAAATGTTAAAGTTTCTTTGCTGCAATCTTTTTAAAAAGCAGTAGATAAGACAAGAATACGAAGATAACCAAGCCAAATAAAAGGGTGAAGACGTTTTGAGTTCCTTTTGTCATATTGGGAGCTTGGTTGGCGATGACAGCTGTAACTGCAGTACCTATAGCGCCCGCAAAGGTCTGGGCCAGCTGAAACAGCGCGGTCGTATCTGCAGTCTTTCCTTTATCAACTTGAGTCGTGGCTAGAGCAAGTGTGTTATTGAAGGCCATGTTTCGCCCCAAGGTAAAGCAAATATAAATCGCAATAACAGCTGTTAAGGTGAGTTCTTTTGTGAAGATAAGGAGCAAGAATACAGCAAGGAAAAGAAGAGAATTTCCTGTAAAAAGGGTTGGTTTAGGACCATTTCTATCATATAGTTTGCCAAAGACAGGAGAGAGGAAGGCTCCAAGCATAGTTCCCGGAAGTAATGCAAAGCCTGCCTGAGCGGTTGAAATATCTTTTTCTATGACTAGAAAGTTGGGAATCAGAAAATTAGCCGATAGGTTGATAAATTGAAAAATGAAGAAGGGTAAAATAGCCAATAAGACTGTTGGTTGCTTTAAAATCCGAATATCTAGGAATGGATGATCGATTTTCAAGCTCCGATAGATGAAGCAGGCTAGTGGCAGTATGCAGAGAACAAGATAGAGCCAATCAATATGTCCTTCTTCTAAGCTGGAGATGGCTACAATGGCAAAGACGAGTGAGCTTGCTAAGAGGAGAAATGAGAGAAGATCAAAGGCGCGTTTCCTAGACTTCTCGGAATTTCTTAAAAAGAAAAAGCCAAGGATAAAGGAAATGATTGGAACAGGAAGAATTAAGGTATAAATCATATGCCAGTCAAAACGACTAATCATAAAACCACCGTAAGTGGGCCCAATTGCTGGTGCTAGGCTGACCACCATCCCAGATAAGCCCATGTAGGTTCCGATTTTTTGCTTAGGAACACGCTCAACGATCAAGTTAAAGAGCAAAGGAATGGCTAATCCAGTAGCTCCTCCTTGTAGGATTCTCCCTATCATCAAGATGGGAAAACTTGAAGCCAGCATGGCAATCAGTGTGCCAAAGCAAAAGTTGGCCAAAGCAGTAAAGAGGATGATTCTCTCTTTCCAATTGTGGGCTAAGGTTGCTCCTAAAGTAATCGTAATGGCCACTGCTAACAAATATCCTGTTGTAATCCATTGCAGTGTTCCCAAGCCTAAACCAAAGACCTTACTTAGATGCGGGAAGGTTACATTCATACTGGTTTCAGATAAGATGCCTGCAAAGCAGACTAAGGCTGTCGCAAGGAGCGAGAAAAAATCTTTCTTTTCAACTGTTTGATGATCTTGCACGATTGTCTCCTTTATATGTTTGAAATGAGTCACTGTATTTATTATAAAGCAAGAAGTTCACTTTGAAAAGTGAATGAAGGCTATACCACCATCTTGTTTGACGAATCGAAAGGGGAAAAACGAACTCTGACAGCTGACTATAATCAGCTATAGAAAAGAAAAATAGCTTTTTATTACTTTTATAGAAAAAAGCCATTTTCAGCCTTTTTCTTTTGCCTGAAATTGTGGTAAAATAAGGTCTATACGTGCTTGATACAAAGATGAGGATATATTAAGCTACTAAGGCCATGATATTAAAGTCACAGTGCTCACTGAACACGTCCTATGAGTTGCTTAAGGGCTTAATATCTTGAGAATTGAACCCGCCTACAACTCTGTGGAAAAAGATAAATCCATCTAGGAGCAGTCGCTCCGTCGCTCGCTTTCCTATGTTTACGTTGCTTTTGACGGGCTTAGTATCTTGATCTTTGTAGCCAAGGCGTATGAAAAAATTTGAGCATGTGCTCGGCAAGGAGTCTTTATGACAAAACAAGTTTTTAAAACCGTTTTTGCAGGTCGTGAGCTGGTAGTTGAAACCGGTCAGGTTGCAAAACAGGCAAATGGTAGCGCCGTTGTTCGATATGGAGAAAGTACCGTTTTAACTGCGGCAACCATGTCCAAAAAGATGGCTACTGGTGACTTTTTCCCATTGCAGGTCAACTATGAGGAAAAAATGTATGCAGCTGGGAAATATCCTGGTGGCTTTAACAAGCGCGAAGGCCGTCCGTCAACAGATGCGACTTTGACCGCCCGCTTGATTGATCGTCCGATTCGTCCTATGTTTGCGGAAGGTTTCCGCAATGAAGTTCAGGTTATCAATACCGTTCTTTCTTATGACGAAGATGCTTCGCCTCAAATGGCTGCTATGTTCGGTAGCTCTCTGGCTCTCTCTATCTCAGATATTCCTTTTAATGGCCCTATCGCAGGAGTTCAGGTCGGCTACGTAGACGGTGAATTCATCATCAATCCTAGCAAGGAACAAAAAGAAGTTTCGCTTTTGGAACTGACAGTGGCTGGTACCAAAGAGGCTATCAACATGGTAGAGTCTGGAGCTAAGGAACTTTCTGAAGATGTCATGCTGGAAGCTCTTCTCAAAGGACACGAAGCAGTTAAAGAATTGATTGCCTTCCAAGAAGAAATTGTCGCAGCAGTCGGCAAGGAAAAAGCAGAGGTAGAATTGCTGCATGTTGATGAGGAACTGCAGGCAGAGATTGTCGCAGCCTACAACAGCGACTTGCAAAAGGCTGTTCAGGTTGAAGAAAAACTGGCGCGTGAAGCAGCAACTCAGGCTGTCAAAGACCAAGTCACAGCAGTCTATGAAGAGAAATACGTGGACCACGAAGAATTCGACCGTATCATGCGTGATGTGGCTGAAATCTTGGAGCAAATGGAGCATGCAGAAGTGCGCCGTTTGATTACGGAAGATAAGGTCCGTCCTGATGGCCGTAAGGTTGATGAAATCCGTCCGCTGGATGCGGAAGTGGATTATCTACCACGCGTGCATGGTTCTGGTCTCTTTACTCGTGGGCAAACCCAAGCCTTGTCTGTTCTGACTCTAGCACCAATGGGCGAAACGCAAATTGTGGACGGTTTGGATCCGGAATACAAGAAGCGCTTCATGCACCACTATAACTTCCCGCAATATTCTGTCGGTGAGACAGGCCGTTATGGGGCTCCTGGCCGTCGTGAAATCGGACACGGTGCTCTTGGGGAGCGTGCTCTGGAGCAAGTCTTGCCTAGCTTGGAAGAGTTTCCTTACGCTATTCGTCTGGTAGCAGAAGTCTTGGAGTCAAACGGCTCTTCCTCCCAAGCCTCTATCTGTGCAGGCACTTTGGCTCTGATGGCTGGTGGTGTGCCGATTAAGGCGCCGGTTGCTGGTATTGCTATGGGCTTGATTTCAGATGGCAGCAACTACACGGTTCTGACGGACATTCAAGGTTTGGAAGACCATTTTGGTGATATGGACTTTAAGGTGGCTGGTACTCGTGAAGGTATTACAGCTCTCCAAATGGATATCAAGATTGAAGGAATTACAGCGGAGATCCTGACAGAAGCTCTGGCTCAGGCTAAGAAAGCCCGCTTTGAAATTTTGGACTTGATTGAAGCGACAATTCCGGCTCCACGTCCTGAGTTGGCTCCAACTGCTCCGAAAATCGACACTATCAAGATTGATGTGGACAAGATTAAGATTGTCATTGGAAAAGGTGGGGAAACCATTGATAAGATTATCGCTGAGACCGGTGTTAAGATTGACATTGATGAAGAAGGAAATGTGTCCATCTACTCTAGCGACCAAGACGCGATCAATCGTGCTAAGGAAATCATTGCTGGTCTAGTCCGTGAAGCAAAAGTGGATGAAGTTTACCATGCTAAGGTTGTTCGAATTGAGAAATTCGGTGCCTTTGTCAATCTCTTTGACAAGACGGATGCACTGGTTCACATTTCAGAGCTGGCTTGGACTCGGACCAACAATGTCGAAGATGTCGTACAAATCGGTGATGAAGTAGATGTCAAGGTTATCAAGATTGATGCCAAAGGTCGGGTAGATGCTTCCATGAAAGCTCTCTTGCCACGTCCACCTAAACCTGAAAAATCAGACAAGCACCATGATAAGCATCATGGTAAGGGGCATCCTCATAAGAAACATGAAGAAGCACCTCTTGCACAAACAGAAGAATAAAAGACAAACAAGGAGTAGTAGGGCTCAGTTGCGTTGCAATTCTTGGGCCAGCTCCCTTGTTTTTTACATCATGAAAGGAGAAGAAGATGGGGTGGTGGAAAGAAACCATTGATATTGTAAAAGAAAATGATCCAGCAGCTCGAAATTCCCTAGAGGTCCTCTTGACTTATCCAGGGATTAAAGCCTTGGCAGCTCATCGTCTTTCTCATTTTTTGTGGAAGCATAATTTCAAGCTATTAGCACGAATGCACAGTCAATTCTGGCGCTTTTGGACTCAGATAGAGATTCATCCTGGAGCCCAGATTGAATCAGGTGTCTTTATTGACCATGGCAGTGGCCTAGTGATTGGAGAGACAGCTGTTGTGGAGAAGGGGGCCATGCTTTACCACGGCGTGACCCTTGGAGGTACTGGAAAGGATACAGGTAAACGCCATCCGACTGTCCGAAAAGGAGCGCTGATTTCGGCCCACGCTCAGGTGATTGGCCCTATTGAAATTGGAGAGAAAGCCAAAGTTGGGGCGGGTGCAGTGGTTGTATCTGATGTGCCTAGTGATGTGACGGTGGTCGGAGTTCCAGCTAAAATTGTCCGAGTCCACGGTGAGAAGGATGAGCCGACTATCCATGAAGTAGAAGAAAAACGAGAATATTATTTAGACAAACTAGAGCATGCCCGTGAGGCCAGCCACCATTCGTCAAGTCTGTAGGAAAGGGTAGCAAAGTTATCAAGGTGAAGTGTGACAGGAGGTAAGAACTATGTCAGATTTATCAGATGCAATTTTGAACCAGGCAGTTCTTGAGTTGCAAGAACACTTGGATGGTCTTGCTAAGGAGCGGTTTATTAAACTGCCACCTAGCCACCAGCAAGAATGGGCTCATTATATCAGTGAAGCCAAAAAAGATGAGACCAAACTGCGCCGTCTAAATAAAATGAAGGCGGATTTGCTGGAGCCTTAAAGAAAGAGAAGATATGCTATTAGAGGAATTTGAAGATGTAGCAGCAGTTATTGAGCCAACTGAAAAGCCAGTCCATGACAAGGGAGAGGTATGCGAAACCATCATCCTGTCCTTTAATGGCGAAATTCTGAAACGTTTGGTCGAGTCAGAGGAAGTCTATCAGGGAGGCTATTTGAAAAGCATAAACGGACAGCATCCATGGTATATTTATGGCCAAGGACCTAGCAAGCTAGCTGTTATGTTGGCTCCAATTGGGGCTCCCATGATAGTTGGCCAACTTGAGGAGTTAGCGGCCAGAGGCTTCAAGAATTTCATCATTCTAGGTTCCTGTGGCGTTTTGGATCGCTCAATTGAGGCGGATAAGATTATCCTGCCTGCGGCTGCTTTGCGAGATGAAGGGACTAGCTATCACTATGCCCCAGCGAGTGATGAAATGTCCTATGATGACTCTCTGATAGTTAAGCTGGAAGCTATCTTTGACAAGCACGATATAGAACACATCCGTACCAAGTCTTGGACGACTGATGCCTTTTATCGAGAAACGCCTGATAAGGTCAAGCGTCGCTTGGCTGCTGGAGCCCAAGTGGTGGACATGGAAGCTTCGGCTATCATGGCTTGGAGTCAATTTCGCAAGAGTAAAGTATATCAGTTCTTCTACACAGCTGACTATGTGGATCATCATAACCGAACCTGGGATGCCCGCCATGAAGAGCGGACAGCTGATGCCATGACTTTTTTCACTATCGCTTTGACAATAGCAAAGGAACTAGAAAGGTAACTACAAGAATGGCAGTATATTTTTACGGCTGTATCACCATGGATGGCTACTTGGCAGACAGCCAGCACAGGATAGACTGGCTGCATCAGCTTGGTTCTGTAGAGGATACAGGCTATGATGACTTTTACAGGCAAATGGATATCACCATCATGGGCAAGCGGACCTTTGAGGAAATCCAAGATTTGCAAGATGTAGAAAGTTTTTATCAAGCTACGGAAAACTATGTCTTTACGCATGATAGGCACCTGCCTGTCAGCAATTACCAGCCAGTAGCTGGGGATGTGGTGGACTTTGTTCACCAGATTGACAAAGGCAAAAATGTCTTTGTGATTGGTGGTAATTCCTTGGTAGGACCGCTCTTGGATGCGGATCTTTTCGACCACCTCATTATTCAGATAGCGCCCCTTATCCTAGGAAAGGGGGTTCCCCTCTTTACCCAAGAGGAAGGGCGGCGCTTTTACCAACTGGATAGCCTCAGACAATTTGGCCCTTTTGCAGAGCTGGTTTTCAGCCGAAAAAGTCAGAAATAGAGAAGGGAGTGGACCGCATGATTAAAATTTACGACACCATGACCCGCAGCCTACGTGAATTTGTGCCCATTGAAGAGGGCAAGGTTCGCATGTATGTCTGCGGTCCGACGGTTTATAACTATATCCATGTCGGAAATGCCCGCTCAACAGTAGCTTTTGACACAGTTCGTCGCTATTTTGAGTATCGGGGATTTGAGGTCAATTATATTTCCAATTTTACAGATGTAGATGATAAGATTATCCATCGCGCCAAGGAAGAAGGTATCACACCAAAAGAAGTGGCTGATAAGTATATCGCAGCTTTTCGTGAGGATGTCTCAGCTCTGGGTGTAAAACCTGCGACTCGTCATCCGCGGGTGGTGGAGTTTATGGCTGACATCATCCGTTTTGTTGAGGACTTGGTTGAAAAAGGCTACGCCTATGAGTCAGAAGGCGATGTCTACTTCCGCGTCGAAAAATCTCACAATTATGCCAAATTAGCCAACAAAACCTTGGCAGACTTGGAGTTGGGTGCTTCTGGTCGGACAGATGAGGAGACTGCTCGTAAGGAAAATCCAGTGGACTTTGCTCTCTGGAAGGCAGCTAAGCCGGGCGAGATTTCCTGGGACAGTCCTTGGGGAGCAGGTCGCCCGGGCTGGCACATTGAGTGTTCGGTCATGTCAACAGAGATTTTGGGTGATACCATTGATATCCATGGTGGAGGAGCAGACCTAGAATTTCCTCACCATACCAATGAAATCGCCCAGTCAGAGGCCAAGACTGGTCAGACCTTTGCTAACTACTGGATGCATAATGGCTTTGTCAATATTGACGATGTTAAGATGTCTAAATCTCTAGGCAATTTTATCACTGTTCATGATGCCCTCAAGACCATTGATGGACAGGTGCTGCGTTTCTTCTTTGCTACCCAGCATTACCGCAAGCCCATTAATTTCACAGAAAAAGCTGTTCATGATGCAGCGACCAATCTCAAGTATTTGAAGAATACCTATGAGCAGCCTTTCACAGGTCAGGCAGACTCTGCTCAGCTTCAGGCCTTTCTGGATAAATTCACCGCTGCTATGGACGAGGATTTCAATGCGGCCAACGGTATCACGGTTGTCTTCGAGTTAGCCAAGTGGATCAATTCTGGCAATTACACCGCTGAAGTTAAGGAAGCATTTGCCAAGCTCTTAGAAGTTTTTGGTATTGTTTTTGTAGAAGAAGTTTTGGACGCGGACATTGAGCGCTTGATTGAGGAACGCCAAGTGGCGCGTGCTAATCGAGACTTTGCAACTGCAGACCGTATTCGGGATGAATTGGCCGCTCAGGGTATCAAGCTCTTGGATACTAAGGACGGAGTGAGGTGGACACGTGACTGATGTCAACCTGATTAACGGCATTGCCCTCGCCTTTGAGGGAGATGCTGTCTACTCTATGTATATCCGCCGTCACCTGATTTTTCAGGGGCTGACCAAGCCTAATCAGCTGCATAGGGAAGCGACCAAGTACGTTTCTGCCAAGGCTCAGGCCAATCTCATCTCTCTCATGCTGGAAGAAGGGATCCTGACGGAAAAGGAAGAGGATATCTACAAGCGCGGCCGCAATGCTAACAGCCACACCAAGGCTAAGAATACAGACATCGTCACCTACCGGATGTCTACCGGCTTTGAGGCAGTCATGGGCTACCTGCATATGACCGAAGCAATCGAACGCTTAGAAGAATTAATTGACTGGTGCATCAAACGAGTGGAGGAAGCTACTCATGAAAACAAATGAATTGCTGGCTTTGTTTCCAAAGGCTAGTCTACAAGATAAACCCAGTCAAGATAGCCAGCATTTCTCGCTTCGTCTTGACCAGCAACATTGGCTGGTTTTGACGACAGAAGATTTAACGGATCGAGAACAGCGACTGCTTGCTCTACTGACAGAAAAAGAGTCCGTTTTTTTACAAAATCCCTGGCATAGATATTTGGTATCTGAGTCCGAAGAGACGCTTCCCCATGAGGTTGAGGCGCTACAGTTTATTCATTGTCACCTTTTTCATTATGAGACAGAATCTATTTCGGCCTGGCTAGATATGATGCGAACTCTTTTGACCAATAAAATCGCATATTTTCAGACTAGCCCGCAAGACTATATTTTTGTTCTTGATCAGGGGCAACAATTGGCTGTTAAAGATTTGCTGAGGGATGTCTTGTCAGCCGTCGAATATGACTTTAACCTGCGTTTGGCTGTTTTGATTGGGCAAGTCTGGCCGAAATCGGTGAAAGATGAGTTGCCACAACTCTATCAAGCTGAGAACAGCCTCTTCACTCAATGGTTGAATCGCTATCAGCAGTCTTTGGTTTTGCCTTTCTCACAGCTCTTTTTATGGGGCTTAGACGAGGCTAAGGACACTCTTCTTCCTCTGAAGAAGAAACTGCATCAGCTTATAGAAGGACAAGAGCAATTAACCGAGATTATCTTAGCCTTGTGGGAAAATGGAGCAGTTGTGACCAAGGCAGCTCAGCAACTTTATATTCACCGGAATACTCTCCAATATCGCTTGGATAAGTGGGAGGAGTTGACAGGCTTGCAGTTAAAAGAGTTGACGGATTTATCACTCTGTTACCATATCATTTTGAAAGATTTATTTTGATGTTTTGTGCAGGCTGCACAAAACATTTTTTTTATTTTAGGCAGTTTGCCATAGCATTGTAAAACGCTTTCAAATATAATAAGAGTATAAATTTAAAAGGAGCCTATCATGGTAGAATTAAACCTAAAAAATATTTACAAGAAATATCCAAATAGTGAACACTATTCTGTTGAAGATTTCAACTTGGAAATTCAAGACAAAGAATTTATCGTATTTGTAGGACCTTCAGGATGTGGTAAATCTACAACTCTTCGTATGATTGCTGGACTTGAAGACATTACAGAAGGTGAATGTTCAATCGATGGTCGAGTGGTTAACGATGTGGCACCAAAAGACCGTGATATTGCCATGGTTTTCCAAAACTATGCCCTTTACCCTCACATGACTGTATACGACAACATGGCCTTTGGTTTGAAATTGCGTAAATACAGCAAAGACGATATTGACAAACGTGTTCAAGAAGCTGCTGAAATTCTTGGATTGAAAGAATTCTTGGACCGTAAACCGGCTGACCTTTCTGGTGGTCAACGTCAACGTGTTGCCATGGGACGTGCTATTGTCCGTGATGCAAAAGTATTCTTGATGGACGAGCCTTTGTCAAACTTGGATGCAAAACTTCGTGTATCCATGCGTGCTGAAATCGCTAAAATCCACCGTCGTATTGGAGCAACAACTATCTACGTAACACACGACCAAACAGAAGCGATGACTTTGGCTGACCGTATCGTTATCATGTCAGCAACTAAGAATCCATCAGGAACTGGTACAATTGGCCGCGTAGAGCAAGTTGGTACACCACAAGAACTTTACAAACACCCTGTCAATAAATTTGTTGCTGGCTTTATCGGAAGCCCAGCTATGAACTTCATCAATGTGAAGCTTGAAGGCAACGAGATCGTTACTGAAGGTGTAAGATTGAAAGTGCCAGAAGGGATCTTGAAAGTTCTGAAAGAAAAAGGCTACGAAGGTAAAGAATTGATTTTTGGTATCCGTCCAGAAGATATCAATACAGAACCTGCTTTCCTTGAAACTTTCCCTGACTCAGTAGTACACGCAACAATCTCTGTATCAGAGTTGCTTGGTTCAGAGTCTCACTTGTACTGCCAAGTTGGTAAAAACGAATTTATCGCAAAAGTAGATGCACGTGACTACTTGCAAACAGGTGAAGGAATTGACCTTGGCTTTGACTTGAACAAGGCGCACTTCTTCGATAAAGAAACTGAAAAGACAGTTTATTAATGTTTTCTACAATGAAGAAAATTTAGTTATCAAAAACGAGCTTGGACATCCATGCTCGTTTTTTTCTATCGAGACTTATCAATCCATACTTGATAGGCTCAAAAACCTCATAGTTGAAGAGATTATTTTTATAAGTGATAGCAAATGAACTTTGGGAAATATGAATTTGTCCTTCGAAGTTATTTCATTAGAGATGAGGAGGTTCACTTCACATCTTTAAGGATAACTGAATCTTTCTCACAATCTATTAATTGCTACTAGCTCACATTGTTGAACAAGAAGAGGTTACTTAAAAACAGAAAAAATTTCAGAAAACTGTTGACATGTTTTCTGAAAAAGAGTAGAATAGCCCTTATTTTTTAATTAAGGAGGAACTTATGTTTTCCAAGTTAAAAGGATTTTTTATTGGACGCCCATTAAAATCCGGTAAAGAAGGAGAGGATGGTCATTTATTGACAAAACTACAGGCCTTGGCTATGCTCTCTAGTGACGCCTTATCTTCCATCGCTTATGGACCAGAGCAGGTAGTTCTGGTCTTAACTTCTGTTTCTGTCGGAGCGATTTGGTGGTCACTTCCTATAGGAATTGTTGTATTAGTTTTACTAGCAAGTTTAACCATTTCTTATCGTCAGGTTATCCATGCTTATCCTCAAGGAGGAGGAGCTTATATGGTAACGACAGAAAATCTTTCTCCAACAGCAGGCTTAATTGCGGGTGGAAGTTTACTGGTAGACTATATGTTGACTGTAGCTGTTTCAGTTGCTTCTGGAGCGGATGCCATTACCTCAGCTATTCCTGTCTTACATCCTTACAACTTACACATCTCGGTCTTGTTAGTCCTCTTATTGATGCTAATGAATTTACGAGGGCTAAAAGAATCAGCGACTTCCTTAATGATCCCTGTCTATCTTTTTATTTTAAGTACTTTGCTATTGATTGCTTTTGGTTTTGTGCAAATCATGACAGGAAACTTGGAATATCATGCAACTGCCCATATTGGTACTTCTATTACTGGAGTAAGTTTAATCTTATTGCTCCGAGCATTTACCAGTGGTTCTGCTTCCTTGACTGGAGTGGAAGCCATATCTAATTCAGTTCCCTTTTTCAAGAAGCCAAAGGCTCACAATGCTGCAAGCACCCTGTCTATTATGGCTTTAATCCTAGGAATCATGTTTGCAGGAATCACTTTCTTAAACTATTGGATTGGCATCGTGCCTGTCAAAGGTGTGACTACCTTGGCTCAGATGGCTCAGGCTATCTTGGGAAGTTCTCCACTTGGTCGTATCTTATTCTATATTTTTCAATTGTCAACAGCTTTGATTTTGGCAGTTGCAGCCAACACAGGTTTCTCGGCTTTCCCTGTACTTTCTTACAATATGGCTAAAAATAAATATATGCCACATATGTATATGGAAAAAGGAGATCGACTCAGCTATTCAAACGGGATTTTTACATTAGCCTTTGGTGCCATTGCTCTCTTGTGGATTTTTAAGGGGAATACAGAGCGTTTGATCCCACTGTATACCATTGGTGTATTTGTGCCCTTTGCCCTCTCTCAAACTGGTATGGTTGTCCATTGGAAGAAAAAGTTTGGAAAAGATTTCTTGAAGCATTCAATTGCGAATATCCTTGGTGCTGTTATTTGTTACGGGATTGTTCTTATTTTACTTTTATTCCGTCTGCGAGATATTTGGCCATTCTTTCCAATTATCATTGTCCTGACCTGGCTGTTCTTAGCTATTAAACAGCACTACAACAGGGTCGCAAGACAGCTGAGATTAGAAGAACATATCGAGCGTCAGAATTACACAGGCAATACAGTAATTGTGCTAGTCGGAAATGTCACCAGAGTTAGTGTTGGAGCAATGAGCTATGCTCGCAGTATTGGTGACGATGTCGTCGCAATGCACGTCTCAACAACTGAAACTGCTAAAAAGGATGCTGAAGTCGCAGAGGAATTTGCTGACTATTTCCCTGATATTCGATTTGAGACTGTTACGACTAGCTACCGCAATATCATTACTCCAACAGTTCAGTATGTGATCAAGGTAGCAAAGCGGGCTAAAAAAGAAGGAAGGACAGTGACAGTCTTGGTTCCTCAGTTTATCCCGAAAAAGAGCTGGCAAAATATCCTTCATAATCAAATGAGTTTAAAATTGAAATATTATTTAAAGTGGTACGAAGATGTTGTAGTCGCAAGCTATTCTTATCACTTAAAAGAATAACCTACTTTCTTAATGTAAAAAAGGAACCAAATTTTTTTGGTTCCTTCTTTATTTTGTGTAGAAAGAGTTAGTTTCTTTTTTCTTGATAATTCCTATAAAAATCAACCTTTAACTCAATAAAGGTCTCCAAGTCCCGCAGGAGCTGAAGGAGCGTAGCGCGGGTTTCAAATTCCTGGCGAGTCTTAGGAAGTGGCCGTTTTCGAAAGACTGCCAGATATTCCTCGATTTCATCCAGTAAATCATGACCTGGATTTTCTTGACTTAACTGTTTGGCTGTTTTTAAAAAGAGTTTAGCCAATATGAAGCTTTCACTAGCCGCTAGGCGACAAGTATTGATATTACCAGCCATATCCAGCAAGATGCGATTCTGTGCTCTTCGCATTTCAAAATAGTGAATATGGTAGTTGGTTTGATGGAAGAGATGGTTGGAGTGGTCCAGATAGACCAACTGTAAGGCCTGTTCTAGAGTGGTATCAAGCTCTTTTATTAGGGTCGCTTCGTTTCGGCCGTCTCCAGACTTTAAAAAGTATTCAAAGCGAAGGAGAATCTTTTTCAGTTGTTCTTCCACTTGCTCGTGATAGCTGTCAATCTCCTCTTGGCGCGAGGGCATGTAGAGATTGGCTAAAAGAGCAAAGCCAGTTCCAATGAGAAATAGAGCAAGCTCATTGCTAAGGAGTGACCAGGAGGTGGATTTTTCTAAGAGCAGATGAGAGACCAGGACAGTGCTGGGGGTAATGCCAATTTCCCACCCGAGTTGAAAAGATAGGGGAACGTAGATTGCGATATAGAGGGCCAATGCTCCGAGATTAAAACCTAGAAAGCGAAAGGCTAAGCTTCCAATAGCCAGCGCCAATATGGTCGATAAAAAGCGGTCTCTAGCTAGTTTGACTGTACTCCTGCGAGTATCGCTAACACTCAAAAGAGCAATAATACCAGCAGAGACTGAATAAGCTAATCCTAAAGTTTTTGCTAGCCAAGCCGCTAGGCAGGTGGCGAGCATCAGTTTGATCGTTCGGTGGAGAAGGGACATATGAGTCAACTTTCTTTTTCTAGAGTCGCTTTATTATATCATGACTAGAGTATAAAGTTGGTTAGGATGATTCCTTCAATTCGGATTTCTTGTTTTGTTCAATAAAAGCTGTCGCAATTTAGGAGGCATTTATGTTATACTGAAAACATGGAAAAAAACGATATTGTCTACGGTGTGCATGCGGTGACAGAAGCGCTCGCTGCCAACACTGGAAATAAACTCTACATTCAAGGTGACCTGCGTGGCAAAAAGGTCGATAAAATCAAAGATTTAGCGGCGGAAAAAAAGGTTTCCATCTCCTGGACGCCCAAGAAGACCTTGCAGGAAATGACTGACGGAGCCGTTCACCAGGGCTTTGTTCTGCGAGTGGCTGAGTTCGCCTATACTGACTTTGAGGTTCTGTTGAAAAAAGCAGAGCAGGAAGACAATCCACTATTATTGATTTTGGACGGGCTGACTGACCCGCACAATTTGGGCTCTATCTTGAGGACGGCTGACGCAACCAATGTGGCTGGAGTCATCATTCCCAAGCATCGGGCGGTCGGTGTGACACCAGTTGTAGCCAAGACCTCAACGGGTGCCATTGAGCATATTCCCATTGCTCGTGTGACCAATCTCAGCCAGACTCTGGACAAGCTCAAGGAAGCTGGTTTCTGGATTTTCGGTACGGATATGCAGGGGACGCCTTCCCATAAATGGAATACGGCAGGCAAGCTAGCCCTCATCATCGGCAATGAAGGCAAGGGTATTTCCAGCAACATCAAGAAGCAGGTGGACGAAATGCTGACGATTCCCATGAATGGCCATGTCCAAAGCCTCAATGCCAGCGTCGCAGCAGCTATTCTCATGTATGAAGTCTTTAGAAATCGGGTGGGCTAATGCAAGTACTTGGAAGTTATGAGTTAGAAAAATACCAAACAGAAAAGTTTGAACCGATTATTTATGATATCTATCATAATAAAGGAGAAGATAATTATTGCTTTTGCTTTGAAATCACTGAGGAAGCAGATCAGTATCCATTAGAAGATTTATTGACCCAATATTCCTTGAATTGCACGGATTTATACGGTCAAGAAAGTCAGGTAAATGGCACTTTGAAATATCTGGTTGAGGTCGAAACCTCATCTAGTGGTAAGGCGGATTTCATCAGCATTCTCAATTTTTCTACAATTTTAAATAAAGAGATTGTGAATTATGTAAAAGGAAAATATGAGTTCCTTGCTGAAAAGAGATGTATGAGTTCCTTTTATATGGGAGCTCAAAAAGTTGAAGTTCCTGTGCTTGCTTACCGAAGTGACAACTCTGGGATGGTTTCTTTTCAAAATCAATATCCAGAAGGACAATTGACAAATTTATTTTTAGAAGATAAAAAATATGATGTTGAGTGTTTAGATGGGGAATGGACCTGTATTGAATTGCTTAATGGCAAGGCAAACCTTATTTTAAAAGATTCACAAGATGAATATTTCCAATATATTTTTGATTTGAAAGGCTTTCAAAGTGTCAATCCTGTTTTAGACTGACCTAGCGAAATAACTTTCCTAAAAAGCAAGAATGTTTAATAGTTAGCCCCAATAAGGTGGTCATTCAAAGCACCACTAATAACCCGCTTATATCCATGGAGAAACGCTTCTGTGGGAACTAAAAAATGATGGAGAAAAAAGATGACCTTTAAAATTTTAACGGATTCTACAACAGACCTGTCTGAAAAATGGGCAGCTGAACACGATGTTACAATCCTAGGCTTGACCATTCAGCTGGATGGAGTGACCTATGAAACAGTAGGGGAAAACAAACTAACCAGTAGAACCTTGCTTGAAAAGATGAAGGCAGGAAGCCAACCAACTACCAGCCAAATTAATGTAGGTCAGTTTGAGGATGTCTTTAGAGAATATGCGAAAGCTGGCACACCACTGTTGTATGTAGCTTTTGCTTCCTTGCTATCTGGGACCTATCAAAGCGCTGTTATGGCTCGGGACATTGTCTTGGAAGACTATCCTCAGGCTGTGATTGAGATTCTTGAGAGTCGGGCTGCTTCTATGGGGGAAGGGCTTCTGGTAATGAAGGCTGTCGAGGCACGATCAGAAGGTAAATCACTAGCTGAGACCTTGGATATTTTACTAGCTTTGCGACCAAAAGTCCAAACCTATTTCTTAGTGGATGATCTGAATCACTTGGTGCGGGGCGGAAGGATTTCAAAAACAGCTGCCATGATCGGTAGTCTGGCTAGTATCAAGCCAATTATTGCAGTTCAAGCGGATGGAAGTTTGAAACCAATTGCTAAGGTAAGAGGAAAGAAGAAGGCTCAGGCAGAGTGTGTTCGCATGCTTTTAGAAAATATAGCAGATGATCGGGCAGTGATTGCTCATGCAGATGCTGATCAGGATGCTGAGAATCTGAAGGAACAGCTCTTAGCAGATGGTCGAGTGAAAGAAGTCTTGATTGAGCCACTTGGACCAGTTATTGCAACCCACGTTGGACCAGGAACTTTAGCTTTATTTGGCTTCGCAAAAAACGACCGAGATTAAGAAACAAACTTGAAAACGAAAACAAGCTAAAAAGTGAAATATTTCCGGCAAAGATATTGACTTTTGGCCTAAAAATTTGGTATGATAGTAGGCGGTATTGTTTACCCCATTTGTAAGGCCCCGGAACCTTTCAAATAACTTGCGGACCGGAACATCCGCCCTGTAAACAAAAACGATATTCAAATAGGAGAAATCATGAACAAAACAACATACATGGCTAAGCCAGGTGAAGTTGAACGCAAATGGTACGTAGTTGACGCTACTGATGTACCTCTTGGACGCCTTTCTGCTGTTGTAGCAAGCGTACTTCGTGGAAAAAACAAACCAACATTCACACCACACACTGATACAGGTGACTTCGTAATCGTTATCAACGCTGAAAAAGTTAAATTGACTGGTAAAAAAGCTACTGATAAAGTTTACTACACTCACTCAATGTACCCAGGTGGATTGAAATCTATCACTGCTGGTGAACTTCGCTCTAAGAACGCTGTTCGTTTGATCGAAAAATCAGTTAAAGGTATGCTTCCACACAATACTCTTGGCCGTGCTCAAGGTATGAAATTGAAAGTATTTGTAGGCGCTGAGCACACTCACGCTGCACAACAACCAGAAGTTCTTGATATTTCAGGACTTATCTAAGGAAAGGAACAAATAAGCTATGTCACAAGCACAATATGCAGGTACTGGACGTCGTAAAAACGCTGTTGCACGCGTTCGCCTTGTTCCAGGAACTGGTAAAATCACTGTAAACAAAAAAGATGTTGAAGAGTACATCCCACACGCTGACCTTCGCTTGGTTATCAACCAACCATTCGCAGTTACTTCAACTGCTGGTCAATACGACGTTTTCGTAAACGTTAATGGTGGTGGTTATGGAGGACAAGCAGGGGCTATCCGTCACGGTATCGCTCGTGCCCTTCTTCAAGTAGACCCAGACTTCCGCGATTCTCTTAAACGCGCTGGACTTCTTACTCGTGATGCTCGTATGGTAGAACGTAAGAAACCAGGTCTTAAGAAAGCTCGTAAAGCTTCACAATTCTCAAAACGTTAATTCGGAAGAATTACAATATTTACAAAGAGCACCTTTCGAGGTGCTCTTTTTGTTCTTTCATGTTAAATTGTGGCAGTTGAAGTAGTTGTTGTGGCTTTAGTCGCTTACAAATGTGGCTGCAAACTGACAGAGTCAGTTGCCTCAAAACGTTAATCAATACGATTATATCAACGTTTACAGACATTCAAGAGAACTATCTTGGATGTCTTTTTTGTTTAAAAATCAAGAATTTCCCTGAGTCATTTTTTGAGATTCCTAAAAGCAATTTCACCGACTGTCTGATTAACGGTATCAGCTGTATTTACATTTACATACATGTTTATCACTATGAGTGAGTGCTTCAGAAATTTCCTCAAGCGAAACTCCAGTTCAGGGTATCTTCGTCAGACTGGTTCAATTCTATAATTTACATATCTTCTAACTACCTTGAAATTCTAACTATATGGTTGAACCATTATGTATAATAAAAGACTCCATTTATTAGATGAAATCTTAATTAATGGAGTCAAATTTTTTGTTATTTTGATGTTGCCTATAATTTTTTAGTTGTGAATTTTAACCACTCAGTTAGGTATTCGTTAATTTCTTTCATTAATACATCTAGATCTTCTGTTAAATCAATTGCACCATATAATTCTAAATGGCCAGAAAAGAGTTTTTCGTACTTTATTTTCTTGGTAAGAAGAATGATTGATTTATAATCAGTAGTGTTAGTGTTCTTTATCCTACCTATTTTAGTATTCACTGTATTTTGGGAGAGAATTATGATAAAATATAAGCTATTATTTGTATCCTTAAATACTTTAATAGCTTTTTTGTTAGGCAATATTTGATATTTTAATGAATATTTTTTACATAATTTGTTGATTTTAATTATCAATTTAATTATTTTTAGACAGAAAATATTTTTTGCCTCTCATTCTATTGTTTTATAATTATGATAAAATAAATTAAAAATAAAATATCGTATTATCATAATTGGTCAGTATATTGTCATAATGTAAACGCCTATTTATATAGTTGGAGGGAATAAAGATGCTTAACATTTATGTTTTGGAAGACGAATTACTACAACAGTCTCGCATAGAGACTATTATTTATAAGGTGATAAAAGATGAAAATTTAAAAATTAATAAGTTTGATATTTTTGGAAGGCCATCTCAATTATTAGCAGAGATAACTGAGAGAGGCTCTCATCAGTTATTTTTTTTAGATATTGAGATCAAGGATGAAGAGAAAAAAGGATTGGAGCTTGCTTATCAAATTAGAAAGCTCGATCCCAATGCAACTATTGTCTTTGTGACTACCCATTCTGAGTTTATGCCATTAACATTTAGATATAAAGTTAGTGCTTTGGATTTTATTGATAAGGCACTTGGTGATCTTCATTTTTATGAAAGAGTAAAATCAGCGATTGAATATACATTGGAAAAAAATGGAAGTACTGTTGCTCATGATTCTTTTAAATTCGAAACATCACTATCTCGTGTCCAAGTTCCATTTAATAAAATTCTTTATTTTGAAACATCGCCTACTGTGCATAAGGTTATTATGCATACGATAGATGAAAGATTAGAATTTTATGCTGGAATTTCTGAGATTGAAAAAACGGATAATAGGTTATACAGATGTCACAAGTCATTTGTCGTAAATCCTGAAAACATTAGTAAGATTGATAAGGAAAATAAGCTAATTCTATTTGAAAATGGAGAAAGTTGCTTAGTTTCTAAGACTAAATTAAAGAAACTCAAGGAAAGGTTAGATTTTTAAAAGGTTTTAACTTTGTATATCAATAATTTTTTGCTTGAAGAAATAACATTTGTTGTTCATACTATCGTAGTTTTAATGCTATATCAACAAATTACAGGGGACAAGGTACGTTTTTATCTTTATTTTCTATTACCAATCATTTTTAGAGTATTATTTTATATTGTTCCACCAATAGGATATTTTTCTTCATTATTATTTTGGTTATTTTACTCATTATATAAAAATAAATTTAGTAATCGGACATTAGCTGTATTCTTTGGTCTGTATCCAGTGGTTGTCGAGAGTTTATTTAGTAGGGTTATTGCATTTGATTTATTACCGATGTTTGGTATATCAATAAATATTACAAATAAATTTCCGGTATTATCACTATTAATTGAACTATTAATATTTCCAACATTTTATTATTTGACCAAAACTATCCAGATCGACTTTAAAAATTTGCAAATTGGGTTTTCTAAAAATCAATTAAAATATTATTTGTTAACATTTGATATTTCAATGGCATTTTATTTTATATTGCTTCAAATTTTTTCTATTTTTACAGACGTGATTCCAAATGCACTTAAATTAAGAGAGAATTTAGTAGGGATATACGTTATTTACTTTCTGATTATGCTAATTTTTTTGCATTCTAAGATCACTGATGAGATTGATAGAGAGTTGAAAGAGCAGAAAGATAACCAACTTCAGAACTTAGAAAAATATAGTAGTCACATTGAGTCCTTATATGAGGAGATACGATTATTTAGGCATGACTATATAAACATTATTACAAGTATAAAATCAGGTATTGAGTTAAACGATATAGCATCTATTCAGAATGTATATGATACAGTTTTATCAAAAACCGTAAAAGATTTTTCGGATAGAAAATACGATATTGCTAATCTTTCCAAAATTGAAAACACTGCCCTAAAAAGTGTCTTATCAGCAAAATTACTTGAGGCTTATAATAAGGGGGTTGAAATTGCTATAGAGGTGGATGGTAGGCAAGATTTATATTCATTTGAATTGCTAGATTTTATTACAATTATTTCAATTCTTTTAGATAATGCCATAGAAGCAACATTATTATCAAAAGATCCGGAAATTAACATTGCTATTTTTTCTCATAATGATAGATTTTATTTTATAGTTGAAAATAAGACAAGGGAGGAAAGTGTAAATAGGAATAATATTTTTAAAAATGGTTTTTCAACAAAAGGTGAAGAACGAGGGATAGGGTTATATAAAGTGACACAAATTTTAGATAAGTATCCTAGTGCATCTATTAGAACTCAAAGTTTTTCATATGTGTTTAGACAGACAATAGAAATACAAAAAAAACTACAGATTTAGTTATCTGTAGTTTTTTTATATTTTTTAGTGACTTCCAAAGATTTTCCACCAATTCATGAGCTACACCTCTTTTTTATTTGATAAAGATATAATAACAATTTTCAAATAATATTAGATAATTTATCAAAAACAGTCGCTTTTCTATCATAATCTGGATTTATAATAATATTTCCTTGGCATAATGATTTTTCTTGAACAAGTTATGAAAAAAATAAATTTTATTGAGTAAATATTTTATAATTTATTTGTCAGTTGGAGCTGGTAAATAGAATAAAGGAGATGGTTAAAATGTATAGCTAAAGATTTGTTACAGAAAAAATAAAGAATAATACATAGTGATTGAAAGGAAATAATATGAAACATTTAGACAAAGAACAAGCAGCAGCATTGGAAGAAATTTCACAACTTGATCTCTCAATTTTAGATTTAGACGAATCAGATTTGGTGTCGTCAGCAGCAGCAAGTAGTGGTAGCAGTTCATGTAAAGTGACAAGTACATGTGGCTCATCTTCATGTTGTGCATAACATAATCAAAGTAGAGGGAGGAATTATCTTCCCCTTTATTTTGATTGTTGAATGAGTTGAAAGGAAAACAATGAAAAAATATAAAGTAATTTTTAATTCAAGTATGGATATAAATAGTTTTCAAAAAAAATATTTTAATAATGCTTTCAATAGTAATGTTTATTTGCTGGAAAAAAATGCATCGAACAATTTTTTATCATTCATAAGCGAAAAGCCTATAAGTTTAATTGATATGGTTTCAGATGCTGATGTTTGTGAAATTTCATCTGAAAACTATAACTATAATATTGATTTTCCTTGGTGCAAAAACGAAAAATTATTTTTAAATTTTTATTCAAAAATTTTTGAGGCAATTGCACAATTTATTCAAGAGTCAGAATATTGGAATCGTAAAACTACTGAACAAGATTACCTTATTTGTCAGATTTTGGATACTGTTGCTTCTGTACATAAAGATGGGATTACACATGGGTATCTTTCTTTCTATTCCAATTATCTCTATTATTTATCTCAAATAAAATCTATCGCAAGTAATGAGACATTTTTGAAAATACAGAATAAAATCACGCATGTCGATAATTTAGATAAAATTTTTGTAAACAGGGAAGTGACCATCATTAAAAATCTCTATGATGTTTTGCAGGAAGAGATTAAGATGTTATCCGAAAACCAACAAGAGTTAGATTTTAGTGTATTACCAAACCCTTATACATTTTTTAAAAATAGTTCAGTAAATCTTGAATATTCAAAATTTCATCAAACAGTATTTAATAATAAACTATTACTTCGTAGATACACTAAAGATTCGTTTTTTTATTTTTATAGAATAGTAATGGGAATTTTCTTTAAAATTTTACCATTACTGGGGATTAGTATGAATAGACGAAACCGTATAATATTTTTAGCTGTGGAGCAAATTGAGAAATATTTTGGAATAAATTGGGAAACACAAATCAAGGAAAGCATTAGATGGGAGAGTAAAAAATATGTTAATGCAGAAAAAAGATAATAGATTGATGATATTAGATGGGGCTAAGCTTGTTACTGTAAATAATGTAAACAATATTGAAAGCTTACCAAATAAAAAAATAGTAGCAATTAAGGGAAATAATAGTAAAAAATATGTTAATGTAAAAAAATTTAGTTGGAGTAACAACTTTCATAAATCATATTCATTTCTCGAAAAAAAAGTATTAATCGAAAAATTGGAGCTTAATTTTGGTTCACTATTGAGTCTTAATAATATTACGGATATGTCGACTGATCAATATCCTCTGTTTAATATTAATTATAAAAATATTGTATTAATGAATAAAAATTTGCAGAACATCTACATCAAATATTTTTTAAGATTGATATTACCATATGAAATGTTAGATATTATTGTTGATGAAAAAGATTTTGATAAATATAAAAAATTTTTAAATACAGATAATACTGACAATTGTATTATCTTTAGGCATAAGAATCGTACAAAAATCTTTGATAATCCGGAGGAGAAAGAAGAGTATATTGAACAGTTTAAGAAAATTAAAAATCATAAAGATATAGAAATCGAGGGTATAACTTCAAAAGAACTCAAAATTGAGGAAGTTATACTATTTGATCAATATAGTTGCTTAATAATTAGATAAAAAGGTAATAAGTAATGAGATATAAAAATTATAATAAAGTATTAAATTGGCAAGAAATTACTGAATTGGTAAAGCAAGAAACTCTTGCTCTCTCGGTCCCTAATGGATTAATTGTGATTAAACAAAATGATAATCTATTGTCAGATATTAACTTTTTTATTCAAGTGTTGAAAACATTGAAAGTTAATCATTGGTTTAAATTCTATTATGATGGTCAATTTGATTATTTAGATACTTCAACTAACTATGATAAATATATTGATGAATCAGAACTTGACAATGATGTTAGTCTATTTTCTGATGAGGGAAAAAAATTAGATGGCTTTAATTTTATTAAGCAAGAGTTCCTGAGCTTAAAGGATACAAATAATCTACTAGATAAAATTAGCAAGGAAGTTAATACGATTAATTCTAGTGATAGTTTTAGGGTAAATAGGTTATCAGATATTGGTAAATCAGCACAAAAATTTTTATCCTATCATACTTTTGGGAGATATCATTTAGATCCAGCCGCAGCGCCCTTTACAGGTGTAGCGTACGAATATAAAACGCCAAGTTATAATCAATTTAATTATGGATACGGGAGGTCATTTGATTTCTTAACTGCAAAGCATATTGCTAGTTTGGAAGCAGTAGAAAGATTTGCATCTGAGTTTTATTGTTACGCTTTTGAAAATAATACAAAATGTTTTAGCTATAATGAATTAAAAAATAATTTTTATACTTTACCATTAGATGAAATCACGTTAGAAGAAGGATCACAATTAACCAATGATTCAAAACTATATTGGACCTTAGCACAGGATATTCGAACCGGAAATGAAATTTATGTTCCTGAAGATTTGGTATATTACGGTAATAATCCAAGTCGTGAAGGCTATATTAGGGATATGAATGATAGTTCTAACGGGGTGGCACTGGGTTCAACTTATACTGAAGCGATGATTTGTGCATTATTAGAGTTAATTGAAAGGCACAGTTTCTTAATGACCTGGTATGGGAATGTACCGGGAAGAAGAATAGAGAATTATGAGAATTACCTTTCTACTAAAGAAATGAGTGTTATTAAAAGAGTAAGTGAGAAGGGGGCAAGGATTAATTTATTTGAAATATCTGTATTTGAAGATGTATATGTTGTTTGGGGGCTAATTACTAATAAGCAAGAGGGAACTTCTATTTCAACTTATACTTCTGCAGGTGCAGGATTCAGTGTTGATGAAGCAGTTAAAGCGGCACTGATGGAGGTATCTGTTGGTTATTTGGTACAGGAGAATTACCATGAAGAAGCACCATCTATTCCAGAGAATATTTCAACGATAGATGATCATATTGATTACTATGCGAATCCATTAAATACATTTGAATTTGATTTTGTAAAGAACTTTGAAAAATTTATTGATAGAGAAAACAATTTATTGGCAAAATATCATAGTCAAGAAGAAATCTTGAATCATTTACTGAACACAACACTTAAAGATTATAAGAGAATTATTTTCGCTAATTTAACTTCAAAAGAAATGGCAGACAATAAATTGTTTGTAGTTAAAGCTATCATGCCAGAATTTTTACCAATGACTTTTGGAGCAGGTAATCTTAGAATTAGTCTTTCTAACATTAACAAATCACGCAAACTATTAAATTTAGATGTTATCTGTCAATTTAATCGACGCCCCCATCCATTCCCATAGGAGAGAAGTTATGAATACAAATTGGAAATCCTATCATATGTTTTTATGGGACTATTCAGTATTTGATTCGGTAATTATGTATATTTATAGTCATTTGAATGATGAAGAAAAAGAAAAATTATTTTTTATTAGATACTGGGAAGGAGGTCCTCATCTGAGAGTTCGTATCCAAGAAAATGCATCTCAGAGAATTGAAGTTATTCTTAAAATGGCGATTCAGAATACTATTAAACAGTATCCATATATAAGAAATATTGAGTTGAACAAAGAAGAGTACTATTTAGAAACCTTCACTGACGGGGAAAAAATTGATGTCAAACAAATGCCTTGGTATGAAAATATGTCAATAGTAGAAATACCCTATAAACCTGAACTAGATAGATATGGGGGGTGGGACTTAATTGGATATAGTGAAAAGCTATTTTGTATTTCATCAAAATTAACAAATAAATTATTGAATTTAAAGTTATCATCTCTTAAAAAGATTATTATTTTTTATTATTTTATAACAGAAATTACAAAAACTAACTTACCAAGTGAAGAATTTATTGGAAAGTTTTATTCATTAGGAGGACGATTCTGGCGTAATCTTGGAGTGGAACAGAGTCTTGATGAACAAGAAATGTCTAAAATTCATATGTTGGCAAGTGAGTTGCACCTACAACCATTATTGGAAGAATTTATTGAGAAATTAGGTGATTTATACAGCGTTATTTTCAACTTTGATCACGATTATGCTGATAGTGTATTATTTTCACATCTTCATATGTTTGCTAATCGTCTAGGTGTAAATATTTCGACGGAACTAGCATGTTATAGCTTCTTAGAAGGAAAAGTAAATTATGATTTTGAATAAAAAATATTATATAAATAAAAAACATGATTATAAATATCTGGTGAGACAAAATCTTAGAGATGCACAGAATTTTAGTGGATGGTTAATGAATTTTGCTCCTACTGGTAATTTAAATTTGAAGTTTGAAAAATCATTACCGCAGGAAGATTCGACAAATTTGACAAAAAGTTTTTGGAATATTGATGGTTCAAGAATTGAAATTAAGGATAGTTTAACATTTTCTCTTGAAGCTCGAAGATCAACTCCAGTAGAACATTTAGACAGTGAGTGGTCAGAGGAGGAACTTTTATTTCTTATTAATAAAGCAATTAGTGATGGACGTAGAAATAAGGTCTATAAAGATGAATATATACCACTAAGGAGTTATCCTTCGGGAGGAGCACAATATCCAATAAAGATATTTATTATTGTTAATAAGGATATGGGATATTTTAAAAAAAATCACTCCTATAAAATACATGCAGATTTAGGGATGATTAGCGAAATAGATCAAGTGAATTTTAAATTTGAGGAGATTTTTGCTATTTCTCATTTTAATAAGGAAATTAGCGAAGAAACCAAAAAACTTTCTTTTGCTATTGTTTTAGATATGAATTTAAAACATAGTTTCAAGAAATATAAGTATTATTCTAGGCAATTAGCGATGATTGAAGCTGGTCATATAGGTCAAAATCTTCAATTAGTTTCTACAGCAATGGGGAAAAAATCCCTACCTAATGGGGGAATATTGTCAGATGTGACTAAGGAAGCAATTGGATTGTCAGACAGTCAAGATGATATTGTTATTTATGGAGTGGCGTTTTAAATGGTTAAAGAAAAAATCAATCCTTTTTTTGAGGTATTAATTACTGGCGGTGACACTTTAATTATTAAAAATCGGTTGTTAGATAAAATTTTGTTTAGGTGTGCAATTACTAATTCTTTTAATGAAGATAGTAAGAAGATTCTATTTAATAAACTAGAGATATTATTTCACCAGAAACTAACTGTATCAGATACTGAATATAAGTTTTTAAATCAATTAAAGAAAAATATTCATGAAATCTCACAAGCTGAAAGAAATGCAGTAGATTTTAGTGTTCATCTATTTAAATGGTTACAAGATACACAGTTGGAGAGAGTATCAATTTCGGGAAAAAGTATATCCAGACAAACTGTATTAAAAAATAAATTTGGTAAAAAGGAAGCGATAGTTATTTTAGATTCTATTAAAGAAGATAATTTAATAGAGATTGTAGACTATCTACGTACTTATGACTATTTATATTTTGTACAGACAGGTGTAATTAATTCCGTAGGGCCGTTTATTAAGAAATCCCATCTTCTAGAATATAACTTAAAGGAGATTTTATTTAATACCGATATTGAAACAGTTTTTACTGAAAGTGCATTATTAAATATTAATAGTTTTCGAGAAGAGTTGATTGCGGGAATGATTATTGAAAGAATAAGTAACTATTTGCTATCATTATCTCCTTTACACAATAGAAAATTAATTTTAAATAAAGATAGTAATGTAGTGTTAAGTGAGGAGCTACCATTAGTATAGTATAAGGAGTGGAGTAGTTATGGATTTGTTCGAGTACGGTAAAAAAATATATGATTTGCTTCATCAGACACCTGAATTATCTTCTCAAGAGGTGCAAACAAGGGAGATAATTTCACGAATTGTCAATAATATTGGAGGATATGAGACTATATATGAAGGAAAAGAAGGGTTGATTTATAGTAATGTATTGGGAGAAAATAAACATTACGATTTAGGTTTTAGAGCCGAACTAGATGCGTTATGCTTATCTAATGGGAATGTTTTCCATGGTTGTGGACATGATTTACACATGAGTTCTTTATTACAATTTATGGCTTATTTAAGTAAGCGAAAGACCTCAAAAAGAATATTATTTATATATCAAAGCTCAGAAGAAATTGGAAACGGAGGATTAACACTGGTTAATATATTAAAAAGAAAAAACATTTTAATTGATAAAATGTTTGGTTTACATAATGCTCCAGAAATTCCCGTTGAAAGTATAGCAATAAAATCTGGAGAGACTCTAACAAATAATATTACAAATAAGTTAAGGATTAGTTTTTATGAGAAAGATAGAAATTCAGACAATATTCAAGAATTTCTATCAGTTTGGGATATATTATATGCAAAAATAGTAGCTTTTAATAACAATAATAAAAATATCAATATGTCTATTGGTGAATTTACAGTGGACAGTCAAATTGGATCTCAGGCAACTAATTTAACTTTTAGTTTATCTTTAAGGTCTAATTTAAATGATATTTTTGAGTTAGAAAAGTTATTTAAACAATTTTCAAACGAGTTAAATAGAGTTAATATCGTTAAATCTATGGAAGTGCAAAATTTAAATTACCATTGGCGCATACAAAATAGTCATAGCTTGTACCAAAAATTAAAGAACAATTCTATGTTTCTGACTCTAGAGATTCCAGATAGTTTTACTTCAGATGATTTTTGCTATTATGATCAAATTTCGAATGATGTATGTTATTTATTTTTAGGAAGCTATTTAAAATTTAAAACATCTCGAACTCATACAAGTGATTATAAGCCTAATTTAAAGTTTATCAACTCTTCACTCAAGTTATACAAATATATATTGGAGGAATGCTGATGGAAATTTTCTACAGGAAAAATGATAAATCCACAAATGTTTTATTAGAGAATTTTTTTAATAATAATATAAATAGTTTGATTGAAGAATATAAAAGTAATCAGATCGCTCTCAATTTATTAAAAGAAAATCTAATTACTTTTATTGAAGATTATATTTCAGAAGAAGAGCTTCCCTATACTGTTACAAAAGAATATTTAAAAATAAAGCGACAATTAAAAAAAAGTAAAGAAATAAAAAATACTCTTCCTATGAAAAGCTATGCTTGTGAAGAGTATAATAATAGGAGGGCTAAGAATGAATTATTAGCTCAAGAAATAGAAGATAGCTTAGAACAGGAGCTTCATTCTCAAATTAAAACTTTACCCAAGTTAGTTGAAAGTAAAGATCTTCTACTTTTTAGAAATGAGTATCTCATTAAGAAAATTAATGAGATTAGAAACGGTTCACAGAAGAGACTTAAGAATAAAGAGTGGATATCACTTTATCACTACTTGTCACAACTTACTTTAAAAACTGGAGGAGTTGGTACTGTCAGTAAAGTTGGATGTTTTTCATATAATCGTGATCAAAGTATTCAACTGAGAAATCCAAAAAATAAAGTAGTCATAAGAATTCATAGTTATCTTGAAAATAGAATTTATTATGAGATTTTAAGACAAAACATAGAAAAATTTAAATTTCGATTCTTGGTTAATCAAAACTATATTATATCAGAGGATACAGAATATTATATTTTTAAAGTATTACTTGATAATAATTTATCAAATATATTTAGGGGCCAAGAACGTGAGTTAAAAATCAAGAAAATTTCCTCTATTAACAATCTATTAAAATATAAAATAGTTAGTTATCAGGAACTTAGGAGTTTATTTACTAAGTTAGAAGTTATTAAACTTCTAGACAGTGGGATATTACTTTATGAAGATATTTCCATTGGAAATAATTTTAAATGGATGGATTATATAGAGTTTACTAATGATAGTCTCTTAAATAAATTATTATCAATAAAGGATAATCTAAAGAGTTTGAATAAGAGATTCAATATCAATTTCTTTTTACAATGTTCAGAACAAATTAAATCATTATGTGATTTACTTGAAATTGATACTTTAAATTTCCCTGTACTTACAATAGATACATATACTTCAAATTTAAAAATATCGAAAAATCAAACGGAACTTCTTAATATTTTTATTGAAAATAAGGAACAATTAAGTAAATTTTATTCTATCTTTGATGCTTCTAAAAAAGTAGAAGAATTAGCTTGGGAATTTATGGGAATTTATTATCCATTTGGAAAGGATTTTGCTGATTTCCAAGATTTGGATCAATTTTTATCACAAATGTCTGATTATATTTTTAAAAATATTAATCTAGGTGAACTTCGCTCTGGATTTTTTAATTTAGATGAATACCCTCTTATCAATTATATAATCAATAGTATTTGTGAAAGTAAAGAAAATGAATATGTTATAAGTGAGAATATGATACAAATGATATTTGAAAAAGCGCAAGAAATCAATTATAACTTGGAACATTCGTATACATTCTTTACTCAACTTAGTCAGAATCAATTATTTATAAACCATGTTTATAAAGGATATGGAATCTTTACTAATCGTTATAAAGATAACTTTGAAGAAGGAGTATTTGAAGAAGAATTTGGTTTTGATAAAATTTATGATATACCATATGATTTCGGTTTTAATGCTAATAGCCGTCCTGATAAAGAGTCTTTTGATATATATAATTTGAAATCTCAGGCTAGCAATAGCTTTATAAACTACAGAGATATTAAAGTTGAAAGGCATGAAGTTCAAAAACGTTTGAAATTTTTAAAAAAAGATGGAAGTGAATTCTACTATTCATTTCTTGGTAGTATGACACCTATGGTTCTTCCGAGGACGTTAGCAATGTTTAATAGTCTATCATTGACTGGAGGGATGTACTTTGATATTGCGGACTTAGTTTTGAGAAAAAAATATGATGAAAATCCTACGTTGAATGTATATACTGCACCTATGGTATATTTTAGAGAAAAGAAAATTGTACTTGCAAGAGATAAAACTTTAGTTAGTACTGATTACCTGAATAGTCTAATAAATCAAGCTAAAAATAAAACTGAATTAATCGTGAAATTAAACACTTTACTAGGTGGAAAAACCTTTTTTGTCAGAGAATTTTCTGTAGATTGTAATTTTAAAAACAAGTTTGAAAAGCCTATTTATATTAATTTATGTAGTTCAATAGGAATTGAAGCGTTAAAAAATTATATCAAGGATCTTAGTTGGATTGTTTTTGAGGAGCCAAATCCTAATTTCGATGAAGATTACTTAACTGAATATATTATTGAAAGTAATAATACTGTTTCTGATAAAGTAAGGTCCGATTCTGATAATTGATAAAAATTAATGTTGAATAATGTTATCTTATAGTCATCAAAACAAAGGAGATAGTCATGTTTTCATTGCATAATATTAAGAAAAAATTTGGATCAAAGAATGTGCTTAAGGATATCTCGTTTACTATTAAGGAAGGCGATAAGATAGCTTTGCTTGGATGTAACGGGGCAGGGAAATCCACTTTATTTAAAATTATTGCTGGACAAGTAAAGAGCGATAGTGGACTTATAAAAACTCAATTGGATTTTAAAAATGATATTGGAATGATGCCTCAAGATGATCTTTTGATTAAGGATTTGACAGTAAAAGAACTAGTTTTGCTTAAAGCATATATGAATAAACTAAAGGACTTTGAAGTTGAATCAATGCTTTCTAAGGTAGAACTATCAGATAAGAAAAAAGACTTAGTAGGTGATTTATCGGGAGGTCAACAGAGGAGATTGTCCTTATTATTATCATTATTAAATAACCCTAGATTACTTTTTTTAGATGAACCAACAACTGGTATGGATTTGGCTTCTATAGATAATTTTTGGGAATTATTAAAAGATAGTAGTTGTACATCTGTAATTGTAACTCATGATTTCAATCAGATTGACCAGTTTTTTTCAAGGGTGTTGATTTTAAAAAATGGATATATTTTAGCGGATGAATCTGTCGCTGAAATTCATAAGACAGGAAAAACAATTGAACAATATTATCGAGATTTGAGTAATTTGGAGGAAAAACATGATTAGTCTTATTCAATTTAAACAAGTATTGAGAAATAAACGTTTTATTCTTTTTACTTTATTTATTCCAGTTACATGGTATATGATTTTGAATAATCTTCAAGGGGATATGATGCCAAATATCTTATTGAGTATTGCGGTATTTATCGGTGTAATTGGGAACAGTTTGGCGACATTTAGTAAAAGGATTTCTTCGGAAATAGAGTTTTATAAATTAGAATCAAGTTTTTCAAATTATAGCATAGTTAATTATCTTTTGAGTCAAAGTTTAGTTCAGGTCTTGTTAAACGGATTGATTTTTGCGGTAGTAACTTTAGTTGCAACCATATTTTTTAGATTGCCATTTAGCAATTTGTTAATCTATCAGTTTATTTTATTAATGTTTATGGGAATGTACTTTAGTTTTATTGGTTTTGTAATTGGAGTTCGTGTTGATTCTAAAGTTATTGATACTATTAGCTTTCCTATTATTGTACTTGCTTCAATTACCATTATTCCTTTCTCTCACCTAGCTGTCGAAAGTGATTTTGTAAACACAGTAAGTACAATTCAAAAGATATTTCCAGGATATTATTATAGTCAGATAGTTAATTCTTTAGTAACGTCAAAAGAAATTCAAATTACGGATGTATTGCTATTTGTACTCACAATTGTTATTAATTTACTGCCATTATATTTATTAATACCAGATAAAAAATCTCTGAAAATGAATAAATAAATTTTAAATAGATGACAATCGTATTTATAGTTTTAGATTGTTAATTTCTGAATTGGTCTTTAAAATTACTTTTGGGAGATCAGTTTCATCATAATGGACAACTAATTTTTGAACAATCTAGTGTATGAGTTTTACAATCAGCTATATTTGCTCAATGTTGTTTGATTGGATGGCAACCACAGCACTCAAAATGTTAAAATTTATTTACGTATATTCCAAGCATCTCCTTATTGGGATGCTTTTCTTATATTCTAAAATCAAATGCCTTAGCAATACTTAAAAACACCCTCATCCATAGTTTTACTAAAACTGTAGGATAAGAGTGTTTTTTATAAGAACAACAGACGATGATTATTTATCGTCTTTTTTGATAATGTTTTTAACGCCTTCGATAGCTCCTTCAACTGCACCTTTAGCGTCTTCCGCAACTTCTTTTGCTTTTGAAGCAACTTTTTCAGCAACGCCTTCAGCTTGTGTTTTTGTATCGCCAGTTAATTTACCGACTCCTTCTTTAACAGAACCTTTAGCTTGGTTAAATTTTTCTTCTAATGACATAGTGTCACCTCCATTAAGTGAATGATTTGTTTCTCTGAATTCAATACAGTTAATTTTAAAAATTAAATATATCCATCTCAGATTATTACGAGTATATTCTTTTTAAAATGATAAGTCAAATTATTGCTACGGTATTCTGAAAGCAGGGACGAGTCATTATTAGATAGCAAATAACGATGGGTTAATAGGTCACCACATTGATTTCGCCTTTGTCGTATTCTGCAATGAAGATATCTGATACATCGTCAAATCCTTCTTTTTTGAGCTCATCCATTAACCACTCTTCTGTTTTACCAATAGTCTCTAAAATTTCAATCTGAACAACACCATCGGTAACGATAGGGTACTTAGGATTTTCATCACCCATTCTCACAATGATTAATTGGCCATTTTGCTCGATGACAGCTCTTTTAACTTCTTTCAATTGAAAGACTCCTTGAGAACGTAGTTTAAGAGCGACATCTGATGCTGAAAGTCCTTTTGAGCGACAAGCTTCTGGATCTAATTGTCCATTTTTGATGATGATGGTTGGCTTTCCATCAATCAAGTGCTTGATGTAGGAAACATTGGTGTTGAGCCATTTTAATAGTAGGATAAGAATCGTCCAAATAATTAGAATAACAGTATATTGAAGGATTGTTATCGAACTATTGTAGATGACCCCACCGATAATTCCACCAAGAATGAAGTTTTGCACCTGGTCTGTTGCCGAATTGGGTGCAAGATTTCCTTTTCCTGTTACATTAATAACAAAAACTAAGGAAACAAGTCCCAAAGCTAACTTAATAGCAATTGTGATAAAAAAGCTCATTATTTTTCAACCTCCACAAGTTCAACGTCTGACTTATATAAGTCAATTTTTTCTAACAGATAGTTATCTTGTTCTGTTCCGCCAATGGCACGGTAGAATTGTTTCCCAACCTTAATAATTGCCCCGTCAGTCATAGCTGAAGTATTGACATAAACTTCTTCCTTTTCAACTCCTAGTTCTTTTGAGACAATTTCAATAAAGTGTAAGGAACTACGAAATTGGTTATCATTTGATTGATTATTTTGGAAATTACTAATGGTAATCAAGACAAAGGCAACTAAAGTTAAAATAGAAATAATGGATAATTCACGAAACTTGCTTCCTTGTTTGTTTTTATAAGCTTTGAAGGCGAAAAATCCAGTCACAAAAACCAACAAGGTTGATATAAGAATCATGGTCCAATTCTGTTGGCTTATCTGACTCAGTACATAGTCGTATGAATAGAATTTCATAAACATTTCTCCTAATTTTGAATTCAAGCTATTATAAAACAATTTGTTGCTTCTATCAATATATTTATTTGAGAAAGTAACTTGCTTCATCAAGGGATTATATTACTTTTCGAAATTCATCTTCTGTCCAAAAATCAACATGCTTTTTGATGATTGAAATATTGGTGTTTTGACTTATTAATTGTGACGATGTCATAATATCCTCAATCTATCACAAAATTTTTTAATAAATAATAATCTAGTGGTATAATAAGAGAAATTATTTGAGGTTGCTGGAGGTATTTATGGCTTTTTTAAATTACAATAAAGATGAAAAGTTAGAATTTAATTATAAGAGAGCATGTGGACTATGGTTAATTGTAGTAGCGGTCATTATTTCAGTAGCTACCTTAACAGGAGGGAAACAAATAATAAATATGCCAGTGTTTAGTATTGGGTATGTTATTAGTTTTTTCTCAATCAATATGAATAAAAAAGTATTGAATATATTATCCAACGGTTCTTCAAATACATTTCAAAATAAAGTATCTTTATATGCTATTTTTTTACTATTTATTTTAATGTTTTTACTAGGTGGTCTTTTTTTGCGACTGAAAATTGGAGATTAATTTGGTTGGGGGCATTAATGGCAACCGCACTACATTTTTTTCCGTATTATTTTGTACATGGAAAATCAATGATATCTTTAGGTCTTATTTGTGCCATTAATATCTCTGTAGGATATATTTTTACGGATATTCCATTAGAGGTGATCGCATATATTGACTCAGCAATTAAGTTTGTATTTGGAATATATTTACTATTTTTTTCAAAGCCATCAAAACAGAGGTAAGGCATAGTTCATAGTGTACTATTGCAAAATTATTTGAGATATATGAAGAATTAGCAAAATAATAGAGGTATTGTTTTTGTGTAAACATCAGAAAATTTGGATGTAGATAATGATGGGAGGTGCTTTACATTGATTAGGTTAGAGCTGCTTTCTGAAGAAAATAGTACAGACGTCTATTCTTTTGAAAAAGAAAATCGGGAGTATTTTGAACGAAATTTACCTCCTAGACCAGCTAACTATTTTGATCCAGAAGGCTTTAAAGAAATTACAAGGGAATTGTTAACGGAACAAACGAATCGGGATGTCTACATGCATCTTATTAGAGATTCGCAAGGTGCTATGGTTGGAAGAATCAATTTAAGTGTCTTAGAGAATGATCAAAAAACAGCGGAACTTGGATATAGGATTGGAGAAAATTACACTAATTTAGGCTATGCAAGCGAAGCGGTTAAACTTGTTTTAGACAAGGCATTTCATGCTTATGGTTTAAATAAGATCATTGCGGGAACGGCAACGGATAATCTGGCCTCTAAGAGAGTACTTTTAAAAAATGGCTTTACATTTAGTAAGATTATAGAAAATGACTTACAAATTCACAATGAGTGGGTTCATACAGCGGTACTTGAGATAACAAGACCATAATATCATCATTTCTAGTATACTGACAGAACCAATGGAGTTATCGATCTGTACAGACATTCAAGAATTTTCTCTTGAGTGTCTTTTTTAGTTATTTAACTCCCCATAAAATTCTTCTATTACTTTCATAGAAAATATATATTAGCCAGGTTGGGAGAATCATAGTAGAATAGCTATCAAAATAGAAAAAGGAGTTTGGGGATGAAAATTTTTTCTTTATGGTCAAAGGTTTCTTTGGGGTTGCAACTCTTGATTGCCTTGATTCTGGGTGTGCTAACGGCATTGATTTGGCCGCAATTTTCGGCTTTCTATCAATTCTTGGGACAAGCTTTTATCAGTCTGATTAATATGGTGATCATTCCGCTGGTCTTTCCGGTTGTGGTCGTAGCAGTAGCTGGTGTGATTGGTAAGAAATCTTTTGGGAAGCTTTTGACAAAAAGTTTGCTCTATTTCTTTGGTGTCACGACGGTGATTACCTTGATCTTTGTCTTTGCCTCCTATTATCTAGGCTTTGGTCAAGGTGTCAATATCGGTCAGACTGGAGGAAATATTGATGGGATTGCTAAGAGCATCCAGTTAAATGAGTTCTTTCTCAGTTTCATTCCGGCTAATATTGTTAAGTCGCTTTCTGAAGGGGCTTTGCTTCCTATCATCGTCTTTGCGATATTCTTGGGTTATGGTCTTGGAAGTCTTAAGGAAGACAAGTCACAGAAGTTTATTGATTTATTGCAAATTTGGATTGAGGCGATATACAAAATTGTCGGTGTGATTATCAAGCTATCACCAATTGGGATTTTCGGTTTTATTGCTAAAGATGTAGCCACAACAGGAGTTGACAAGTTGGTTGGTTTGGGTCAATTTGTTGCAGGAACTTATCTGGCGTACGCTGCTTTAGCTTTAGTGATTTTTCCTTTGATTGCATTGGTTTTCGGAGTTCCTTATCTGACAAGTATTCGTCAGAATTGGAGTCTCTTGACTTTGGCTTTTGTTTCTGGTAGCTCCAGTGTTGTTCTGCCACCTCTTTTGAAAGATCTAAAGAAGCAGGGGCATGATGAGCATGTCATCGACCTGGTTGTGCCTTTGGGGTATACTTTTAACCTCGAAGGAGCTGCTGTTTATTTCTCAGTAGCTACTATCTTTATCGCCCATGCTTATGGAATTGCATTTTCTATTTCTGGTCTATTCTTTACCATCTTACTATTAACCTTGGTTGGAAAGACTGCTGCAACAGTGCCTTCTGGAGCGATTGTTGTCTTGCTGGCTGCAGCACCTCAATTGGGATTGCCGGTGGAAGGAGTTGCCTTGATTTTTGCGGTTGATTTCTTTGTTAATGCTGGTCGTACTGCCCTCAATGTTCTAGGCCAGGCTTTGGCTGTGAGTGTGATTGAAAAAACAGAAGGTCACGTAGTGGAAGAATCAAAAAGTAGCGAACTGGCTGTTCGGTATTCTTAAAGGAGAGAAGACTTATGAGTCAAGCAAAAGTATACGTTATTCATGAAAATTTGGAGTGGACGCAGCACTTGGTCAAATGGCTAGAGGAAAAAGATGTGTCCTATGAGCTGTGGGATTTGTCAAGTGGGATCTTAGATCTGCAGAGTCCACCTCCAACAGGAATTTTCTATAATCGGATGTCAGCCTCTTCTCATACTCGGGGACACCGCTACGCACCAGAATTTACAGAGCAGGTTCTGGCTTGGCTGGAAGCTCATGGCCGTAAGGTCGTCAATGGTACTGGAGCTATCAATCTAGAAATTAGCAAAATTAAGCAATATTTGAAGCTTTCTGAAGCTGGGATTGCTTCTCCAGAGACTGTAGCTGTTTTGGGGCAGGACAATATTCTGGAAGCAGCTAGAAAACTCAATATTTATCCTCTGATTACCAAGCATAATCGCGCTGGGAAAGGTTTGGGAGTGCAACTCTTTAACAGTGAGGCAGAGTTAGAAGCTTATGTAAACAGTCCTGCTTTTGAGCCTTCTGTGGATGGGATTACCCTGCTTCAGGCTTATATCAAGCCAGCGGATGGTCGTATTCGTCGTTCGGAGTTTATCAACCAGAAGTTTCTTTATACAGTGTCGATTGATTCATCAGAAGGTTTTCAGCTTTGTCCGGCAGATGGGTGTCAGATTGGACAACGGCCTGCTCAGTTGGAAACATCGGATAAGTTTCAGATCACAGATCCGCTACCTGCTAGTCAAAGACAGGCTTACGAGACATTTCTAGCTCAGGCTGGTATTGATGTGGCGGCTATTGAGTGGGTAGAGTCGGAGGCGGGTCAGATCTATGTCTATGATGTGAACACCAATACCAACTATAATCCGACAGCCGAAGAAAAAGCAGGAATTTTTGCTCATCAGCACTTGGCAGAATATCTAAAGAACGAGCTGGTAGCATCCTATTCAGAATAAATTTAAAACAAACAAAAGCTTTCCGTTTTGGAGGCTTTTTGTTTTTTCTTCATTTCTAAAATATGACATCTGTCATTTTGTTTTTGTGACAAACGTTAGGTGAAGCGCTTACAAAGATTTGTTATATTTAGATTATTGAGATTGCTTCTTTTTTATAAAGGAGTTAGGTGCTAAACAAGGTGTTCATTTTGAACAAGAAAAGGCGAAAGGAGTGCGTTATGTAGCAGTAATTTGGTTGTGAGGAGTCTGACTTTATTTTTAGAATATTGAGGTGCGTCATGAAAAATCATCAGGAAAAAGTGTGTAAAAATTGGTTTATGAGAAAAAGCGGTAAGCGTTGGGTTTTTGGGTGTGCCCTGCTGGCTTTTGGAGCTTTCTTATTAGATGGCGGTGGAGTGGTTTATGCAGATGAGGGTAAGGCTAATCCAGCCCCTGCTCAGGTCTTGCAGGCTGATTCATCAGCTGTCTCGGAGCCTGAAAGCGGGCAAACAGCTACTCCTACAAGTAATGCCGATAAGACAGAAAACTCTGTTGCTGGAGAGACTGATGCGACGGAAGCGAGTGGTCAGGATGCAGCAGTAGAGTCAGCCAATCAAAAGACTGATAAGGAAAATCAAGCCACAGCAAATGCTAAAGAGACCAAACAGGAAGAAGACGAACAGCCAGCAGCGAAGGAAGTTGCTTCGGAAAAACTCCCTGCCTTAGAGACTGTAGATAAGCAGCCAGGCTTCAATACTAATTTGGCAGAAGCCAAGGGAGACAAAAATGGAGTTTGGGAAGTCCGGGAGCAAGGACTTTATAGTGATGCCAGAGGCAAAGGTGATAGTTTCCTTTACTCTCAAAGTCAGGGCAAGGATTTTGTTTACTCAACGGATGTAACCTTCCTCAGTAAGGAAGGGGCGGCAGCCCTCATTTTCCGCAGTAATAATAATTCGGATGACAAGAGCAGCTATGCAGTTAATATTGATGGTGGCAGCAACAATGTGAAGTTTTGGCGTTGGCAAGGCGGTCGGGACTATCAGTTTATCAATGAAAAACATATCGAGCCAACGGATGATAATAAATATCGGCTCAAGGTTGTTTCTATCGGCTCTTGGGTATCCTACTATGTCAATGATATCCTAGTGGCCAGCTCAGGAGATTACACGCTTCAGAGGGATGATAAGGGGCAGAATACTTATCTGTCAGAAGGCTATTTTGGCTTACTTAACTGGAACAGTGAGCTGCTTTTTCAAAATACCTTTTATAAAGAAATCACTCCTCAGTCTAATCCCGAGTTGGAGGATATAAGGGTGACTTCTTCGGTTGGGAAAGTGGAACAGAAAGGTCAGTTTACTGCTCCTATTACCATCCAGTATGTCAAACATGATGCTGAGACTGTAGACTTGACTGTCGTAGCGAAAAATCCTGCTGCTAAGGTAAGCGTGACTGATGCTGCAGGTAGGGTTTATAGTGATTTGAAGAATATTCCGCTGGCAGTGGGGGCAAACTATCTGACTGTAACCAGCACTGTGACGGATGCGGATGGGCAGGAGGTCAGCCTGACTTACCGGCTCAATGTCCATCGTCGGCAGGCAGATGAGGTATACTACAATGAGCTCTATCGCGGTCAGTATCATTATTCGGTCAAGGACGGTTGGGCCAATGATCCCAACGGGCTGGTTTATTATAAGGGAGTCTATCATTTCTTCTATCAGTTTTACGACGATACAAAGTGGGGACCTATGCACTGGGGCCATGCGACCAGCAAGGATTTGATTCATTGGGAAGAACAGCCGATTGCCTTTTATCCGGATGCTAATGGGGCTATGTTCTCAGGATCAATAGTAGCAGATACCACCAATTCCTCTGGTTTGTTTGACAATGACCAGGGCGGTTTAGTCGCACTGATTACTGCCGACGGAAATGGTCAGCGCATCAAGTTAGCCTACAGTAAGGATGAGGGCCGGACTTGGACGAAGCTTGATCAAATTGCAGCTGACTGGACGGATGATCCACTGCAATCTCAGGATTTCCGTGACCCCAAGGTCTTCCGTTGGGAGGGCAAATGGTTTATGGTCGTTGCAGGCGGACCGCTGAGAATTTATTCGTCTGATAATCTGCGTAATTGGAAGGTGGAATCAACTTATGCGGATCTCCATACGGAGTGCCCAGATCTCTATCCTCTACTGGCAGATGATGGTAGCCTAAAATGGGTCCTGTCTCGTGGCGGGCGCTCCTATAAGGTCGGTGATTTTAGACAGATGGAGGGTAAGTGGACTTTCGTCCCAGATGCTGAGTTTGCTCAGGCTGATCAGGTCATGAACTTTGGTAAAGATTCTTATGCGGCCATGACTTACTACGTTCAGGACTTTGGTAGTAAGGCTAATCCAACCCTACCCGACATTATCGAGTCTAACTGGATGAATACCTGGGAAGATTACTGTAATCTGGTAGCTGATACCGTCGGTCAGAAGTTCAACGGGACCTTCAATCTTAACCTCAAACTAGGCCTTATCAAGCAAGACGGCAGCTATCGGCTGACTCAGACGCCAATTACAGCTTATCAGTCTCTGCGTCAGGAAGACAAGGCTGTGTTGTATAAAGACGTGGAAGTTAGTGAGAAGAATGGGCTGTTGAAAGATTTTTCCGGTGATCAGTATGAAATTGTCTCTACTTTCCGTCCGAGTGAAACGACCAAGAAAGTCGGTTTTAACCTGCGGGTTGGAGATGGAGAAGTGACTAGAGTTACCTATGATTTAGAAAAGGAAACTCTCTCTATTGACCGCAGCCAGTCCGGCATTCTTCTCAGTAATAAATATGCTCAGGTGGATAGTCATTCTGTCAAGCGCAATGCGGATGGCAGCATAGATCTGCATCTCTATGTGGATCGTTCCAGCCTAGAAGTCTTTGCAAAAGGGTATACTGTAGCGGGTGCCAATCAGATTTTCCCTGCACCAAATAGTCTTGCCGCTAGTGTGTTTGTAGAAGGTGGTGCTGCTAAGGCTGACATTGCTCTTTATCCGCTGAAGGGCATCTGGAAAGACAAGCAGGCAGTGACCAAACCACTGGAACTAGTGCAGGCTTCTCCTGTGACAAATAATATTTATGTCGGCGATACTTTGGATTTGAAAGCATATATCATGCCAGCAAGTGTCTCTCAAGCGGTCAGCTGGAGTGTGGATCAGCCAGACCTGGTCTCTGTCACGAAAGATGGCAACAAGCTACGAGTGACTGCTCTGCAAAGGGGTGTGGTCAAGGTAACGGCAACCTCTAAGGAAAATCCAAGCCTTTCCAAGGTCTTCACCATCAATATTAGCCGTAATGACTTTAAGACCAATGTTCCAGATCTAAAAGCTGTTTCCGGTAAGTGGTATGTCGACGGTGAAAGTCTCTATAATCAGAATACCAGCGCCAATGATTATTATATGGGAGGTCAGAAGATTCCTTTCCCTGAGTATAACTTGGATGTGGACCTCAAGTATCAAAAAGGCTTGATTAATATTTTCTATGCGTCTGAAAATGTTGACCCTCGCAATGCCTATTCTATTCAATTTGGCGATAATGATAAGATTAGACTTTACCGCTTTATGGGGGAGACGATTGCAGAAAATAGCATGAATGGCAAGCGTCTTAATGACGGCCAGTTCCACCATATTAAGCTAGTGAAAACTAAAAATGGTGTCAGTGTATCTGTGGACGGTGTAGAATACCTGAACCACCAATTTGATGCGGTTGAGCCTTATTATAATGATGCCTACGTCGGTCTGGGACTCTGGGATGGGGATTTGGAAGCTCGCAATTTCTTTGTGACCAATCTTCATGCCCCAGCAGTTAATAAGGCTTCTCTGCAGAAAGTGGTAGACAGTACGGCTAGTCTAGATCCAAGCCTCTACACAGATGAGACAGTTCAGGCTTACCAGTCAGCCTTGGCTCGAGCCCAGTCTCTCTTGGCAGATGAAAAAGCGGAGCAGGCAGATTTAGATAGAGCAGAACAGGATCTGAAGACAGCTCTTGCTGCTCTGGCTGTGAAACCAAGTCATCAGGTCACTCCAGAAGAAGGGATAAAGGACCTAGTGGAAGAAAAGCCTTTCTTAGAAATCGTAATGGAAGAGATTGCATATCAGACCCGAGAACAGGAAAATCCAGAACTGGAACAAGGGCAGCGGCGGATACTTGTAGCCGGCCAAAAGGGTCAAAAGCGAGTCTTTGTAGAAGTTTTGAAGGGTCAGAGAACTGTCCTCGGTCAGGAAGTGCTTTCTCTAGCAGTTGACGAACTAGTAGAAGTTGGCAGCAAGGTAGTGGCTGAAAGTGGTAAACAGCCTTTGACAAGGACCCAGCCTCAAGCTCTCAATCAAGGTGAGGAAGAGAAAGTTATTCCGTCGCCAAGATTGCAGCCAGCTCCCGACTCAGCCCTGCCTAAGACTGGCACTCAAGAAGACAAATTTCTGCCTCTGGCTGGTTTAGCTTTTCTGGGAATGAGTCTTCTAGCTGGAAGAAAGAAGCAAGAAGACTAAGGTGCTAAGCAATGGTTATTTGCACATAAAAAGGATGGGTGTTTTCCCGTCCTTTTTTGATATAATTATGGCTTGCGAAGTGATTCGTTTTTAGCTGAGCATGCTCCAGTATCTGGTAAGAATTCCGATACATCCATCTGCTTGCTTTTTAATTCTCTATCCGAACTTGCATCCTGATGAACATATCGCGGTGCTGCTCCTGGAGTTGTGGCTGTTCATGAATGACCTCGCAGATATAATCGCCCACAGAAGTATATCCAGCTTGGATCAGAGCTTGGTGAAAATGCGGCAGAGCTTTAAGTTCATCTGCAAAGGAAGAGCAGTAAGCAACAGCATAATTTCCTGCCGGCAGCAATATTCGATTTAAGTGGGGGAGTTCATTGGGAGCATGATGGAAGAGACAGAGTTGCTTGGAAATCCATCTTTCTTTTTGGAAATCTTCTTGTTTCATAATGGAACCAACACGACTGAAATGGGTGAAAAAAGGACTGTAACGCAGGATTTCTTGCTTGAAGCAGCGGAGAGCAAGTTCGTATTCTTCACTTTTCATTTGATAAATATTTTGATCAATTTTAAAAGTAAGCAGCTGCCGTTCAGGAAAAGTTTGGATTTCCAGTTCTTGCTCGCTCTGTTTTTCGCCATAGATACGGGCACCAGACCGAAAGATTTCGATTTCTTGGATTTGTTTTTCTAAATTCTCTTTTTCCTCTAGAAGACACTGATAGCGCTCCTCGATAAGCTGGTGCAGATGAAAATGGTCCTTGTCAGATAGGATTTCTTTGATGTCTTCTAGAGAAAAATTCAGTTGACGCAGGTACTGAATGGAGTCAACCAGAGAAGATTGATTGATGTGATAGTAGCGATAGTTGGTTTCTGGATCGACTTTATAGGGTTTTAAAAGACCGATTTGGTCATAGAATCGTAGAGTTTGGATGGAAATCTGATTTATTTGGGAAAACTCTCCGATACGCAAAATTTTGTTCATTTTTTAAAACCCTCTATTTACTCTCTAGTTACTAGAGATATTATACTATAATTGTGAAAATAATAACAATTAATGGAGGGTTTGCCATGAGAAATACAAAAATTCGTGCTGTTCAGTATGGCTGCGGCAAGATGTCTAAAGTGATTTTCAAGTACCTACTGGATCACGGTGTAGAAATTGTCGGAGCTATTGATAACAATCCTGCTGTAGTAGGGCAGGATGTTGGTGATTTTGCAGAGCTAGGCTATAAGACTGGTGTCCTGATTTCTGATAATGCTGAACGTGTCTTTGAAGAGTGTGACGCAGACATTGCCATTGTCACCATTGCTTCCTATATGCCGGAAATGTATGATTTTTTTGAAACAGCCATCAAGCATGGAGTTAATATCATCACGACCTGTGAGGAAGCGATCTATCCTTGGACGACGTCGCCATCCGAAACAAACCGCTTGGACAAGCTGGCTAAAAAATATGGTGTCACTGTAATGGGTTCAGGCATGCAGGATATTTACTGGATTAATATGCCTTGCTTGGCTATGTCTGGCCTTAATCACATTCAAAAGGTGAAAGGGATTGTCAGCTATAATGTGGAAGATTATGGTCTGGCTTTGGCAGAAGCACATGGTGCTGGTTACGATTCAGAGCGATTTGAAAAGGAAATTGCCAGTGCTGAGAGTCTGCCGTCCTATATGTGGAATGCTGCTGAAGCTATTTGCTCTAAGATGAACTGGACCATTCAGGATATTTCACAAAAGAGTGTTCCTTACATTTTGGATAAAGATGTTTATTCTGAAACGCTGGGACGTACAGTTCCGGCGGGGCAAGTAACGGGTATGTCAGCTGTGACAACCATTCATACCCATCAGGGAATTGAGTTAGAAGTAGAGTGTATTGGCAAGGTCTATCGTGAAAATGACGGAGATATGTGTGATTGGGAAATTACTGGTGAGCCAAATCTAGTCTTCTCAGTCAGCAAGCCTGATACTGTAGCCTTGACCTGTGCCACTATCGTCAATCGAATCCCTTCTGTGTTAGATGCACCGGCAGGTTATGTGACTTCAGAGTTGGCGCGTGACTTGGCCTATCCGACCTATCCACTTCATACCTATGTGGAAAAATAACAAAGCTTATAACTAAAAATACACCTCCCGCATCAATTGGGAGGTGTGTTTTTAAGTATTAGTCTTCCTTTTTCTTCAAAAGGAAGAGTCCAGCAGAGCAAGCGATTAAAATACTTGCTAGCTTGAAGCCTTCAGTCATTTCCTGTGTTCCAGTTTTTGGAAGAGAATCTCTGCTATTGGTCAAAGAAAGCTCTTGAACAGGGTCAACTTTAGTTGCAGGTTTAAAATCAAGTCTTGTTTGATTTGGAGCTTGATAAGTCTTGCTTGGAGCCTGGTAAGTAGGAGGCGTTAATGGCTGAGGTTGAGGAATTGGATTTGGAGTTGGACTTGGCAAGATATAATCTGTCAAGTTTGCCAACTGACTACCAAAAACAGCATTGGATATCCAACGGTAGAAGTGAATTGTATGCAAGCGGTTGGTAGGATTTCCAGCGTATACAAATAGTGGATTTTCGTTGTATTTCCCAGAGATAGCTACAATTTTGTTAGCCAGTTTTTCGTTGCCTGGCCACCATCCAGCTATATAGTAATCACTGCCAGCGATTGTTGCCAAAGTTTTGAAGTTAGCTGGGACCTTGGCAATCCAGTTTCCTGAGTTAGAATAGAAGAGGTCGTTCTTATTATAGCCACTAGTCAGCGGGTCTTGATCATCTATAATTGCTTTCATGAGGCCTTCAAAATCACTGCCACCAGAGAATTTTTCAGCGTCAAATCCGTCGATAAGCCCCAGTTTTTCGAGTCTTTGCATAGCAGAACCACCAAAGACGATGGTTGGCTTGAGACCGACCAGAGATTTGTCAAAATTATTGCTTTCTAAAACAACAACATCAGCTTCCTCTGGTGTGTCGACAAGATCAAAGCCTAGATTTTTAAGTGCTAGAGCTGTATGTGTAGGAGAATCAACGCCTGCCCAATAAAATTGATGAGGAGGTGAATAGACTTTTAAGGCTTTCAAGCTTGGGCCATTAGGAACCTTATAGAGTGCATCCCCGTAGATGGCATAATCTCCCAGCAGGTTTTCGAATGTCGGTGTATCAACGATATAGCCATCTTCTGTTAGATAGACTTTCTTTCCTTGGCGAATAGCTTGGTTAACAGCTTTTACGGCACTGTCGGATGTATTTGCGATCACGTAGTAAGGAGCTGAGTGGTTAATTTCGCTTGTACGAGTAGCACGAAGAGCCGTTACGTCTCCTAATTTTCCGTCAAAGAGTTTATCTTTGAAGACTGCTTCCGCTTTAAAGCCACGCATGTCTGGGAAATTCACTAAAAGTTCGGCATACATAGCTGACCAAGCGGATTCATTAGAACCTTTATAAAGGATATGGTTGGCATAGCCTCGTTTAGCTTGGGCCATATCAACAACCAGGTCCCCTTTCTTATAGTTGCCTACATCTTCCTTCAATTCTTTAAGAGTGACACCATTTCTCTTGAAGTATTCAATCATATTGAAGGCTTGTTGGGAGTCGTTGTTTTTATCAAGTCCCATTGGAATGACATAATAGTCAGGGAAGAATTTCTTTTGACCATTCTTGATCCGTCCAACGACCTTACCATCAGGTCCTACTAATTCATTCTCTGCTTTAGGATCTTCTATCTTATTGATACCTCTGAGATAGAAGTTGAGGCGCATTTCCATCAATTTATCTGGGTTTTGGGATAAGTAAGAAATACCTCCCAATACTGCGTGGTATCCAGCTTTATAGGACTCTTGATTTCCTTCAGGTATTTCGATTGTATGCCCTAAGATACCATGGTACATAGCGTAAACTCCAGTATAGCCGGAGAAGGAATCATCCCAGCCATCACCCCAGTCTAGTTTAGGGATAATATAGCTGTCATACTTAGAGTTAGCAACGCCGGCACGTCCCATGTGGTGGGCGTTTTCCAGCATATTTTCTGACAAGAGGTCATATTCGAAGTTGGGATCATGAGGTGGTGTTGCTGGTTCGATCAAGAATTCTTTAACGAATCCATGGATGTCATAAAGAGCAATAGGATTCCATTTATTGATGAGGCCAGCGACAGTTCGAGTTTCAGGATTGGCCTGATAACTTGTGTCACGGTTTGGGTCAATTCCATTAGCGAGTGCACGAGTATTGGCAACATCTCCGTCCGGATTTTCTGTGAAGTCAAATAAGAAAATAAATTTCTTGAGGAGTTCCTTGACACTAAGAGTAACATTTTTGGCAAGTCCATTAGCATCAGTTGTCTGGAAAGAAATAAGATCTTTAGTGGCAAAGGTATTGAAAAGTCCAGTGATGATATCGATGGCGGGCTGTTCATCAGCATGGGTATTGTTGATAAGGACTGGGAGCTTATAATCCAGTGTACCGTTCTTTAAGGCAGCCAGCATTTCGGCAGGTTTTGTGAGGGCTTTTGGATTGGTTGTATTGAGGTAGTCATCGATGCTCTTTTGATCGGAGCTAATGATGCCCAGTTTGACATCTCGTCCTTGCGCGCTCTTGCCAATCGTTTCGATTTGGACCAAACGATCATCTTTAGCTTCTTGCCGACTTTTTTCGATAGAGGCCAGCATTTCGTCGTGGGTATGGAAGTCTTCATATGGTCTTAGGACAATGTTTTTGCGAATAGTAAGTCCTAAATCTTCACTGACCCCGACTAATTCATGATTTCCCATAAAATTGCGGTAGGTTCTGCGAATATTGTTGGGTGTTCGTAAACTCAGATCTTGGCCAAATAGTTCGTTAAATTTCAGAGATAGCTTGAGGTCGTTTCCTTCGGCTTTTTCTTCTATGGTAACAAAAGGATCTCCGGAGAAGGTACCGTCTTCCATTTTCCATGTTTTCCACTCGCTAATTGGCTTATTATCAAGTGTCCAGTTAATTTTGTTGGCTTTGGCACCTTGTTCTTGAACGGTTTCCTCAATGCTTGCTTTTTCAGACATATAAACCTTACTGTCCGCAAGCTGAACTTTTGAGTCTTCGCTACTTGCTGCACGTGTTTCAGACTTATCAGGTGCAGTAGTGTTTTCAGAGCTAGTTTCCTTTTTGTTTTCTGCTCCTGTGGCTGGGCTAGTAGCCGTTTCGCTTGTAGTCTTATCCGATTCGGCTACAGGCTGAGTTTCCTTATTAGCAGTATCTGCCTGAGGTTGATCAGAATGATCTTCTGTTTTCTCGGCACTGACCGGAGTAGGATTTTCGACAAGACTACTTACAGGACTTGCTTCTTGTGGCGCTTCAGTCGGATTTAGCGTATCGGCAGCTACGTTTCCTTGGGCTAGAACAGCTAGAAGGGTTGCGGCTGACAGGCTAAGAACCTGAGTATATAAGCGTTTCTTATAGGTGTCTTTCATAAGAGACCTCCTTTGTAATGTGTTCTTTAATCTTACTATATCAATTTTTGTAATCGTTTTCAAGAAAAAGCATAGATAAAAAATATGCTTTCAATAGACAAATCTGAGAATCTGCCTTGCAATTCCATCTATGAGCCTTGTCGAACAAGAAATGACGGGCTTATTTTATATGGATGAATTATGGATTCCTGCCTAAAATAGAAGAGTGAGAAGAAAGCATGTATAAGCTCGTCTGAGGAATTTCTATAATTCCATGCAAAATCACATCTTTTATGCTACAATAATACAAACAAAAAATGGATTGGAGTCGACAATGAAAGCAATTATTACGGTTGTTGGGAAAGATAGATCAGGGATTGTTGCGGGAGTCTCAACTAAGATTGCAGAGTTGGGATTGAATATAGATGATATTTCACAGACTGTTTTGGATGAATTTTTTACGATGATGGCTGTTGTTTCAAGTGAAGAAAAACAAGATTTTGCAGCTCTTCGTAGTGAATTTGAGAGCTTTGGCCAGACTCTTAACGTCAAAATCAATATTCAAAGCGCAGCAATATTTGACGCTATGTACAATATCTAAGGGGTGAAGGATGGATATCAGACAAGTAACAGAAACCATTGCCATGATTGAGGAGCAGAATTTCGACATTCGGACTATCACCATGGGTATTTCACTCTTGGACTGCATCGATACAGACATTGATCTGGCTGCTGAGAAGATTTACCAAAAAATCACGACCAAGGCTAAAAATTTGGTGGCAGTTGGGGACGAAATTGCTGCAGAGCTCGGGATTCCTATCGTCAACAAGCGGGTCTCAGTGACTCCGATTTCTCTGATCGGAGCGGCTACGGATGCTACAGATTATATTCCTTTGGCTAAGGCTCTGGATCGAGCGGCTAAGGAAATCGGAGTAGACTTCATTGGTGGTTTTTCTGCCTTGGTCCAAAAGGGCTATCAAAAAGGCGATGAAATTCTCATTAATTCTATTCCACGAGCTTTAGCGGAGACGGACAAGGTCTGTTCTTCTGTCAATATCGGTTCAACAAAAACTGGTATTAATATGACGGCAGTTGCTGATATGGGACGCATTATTAAGGAAACAGCCCAACTGTCTGACATGGGCGCGGCTAAGCTAGTTGTTTTTGCCAATGCGGTAGAGGACAATCCTTTCATGGCGGGTGCCTTTCATGGTGTTGGTGAAGCCGACGTGGTCATCAATGTCGGTGTTTCTGGGCCTGGTGTTGTCAAGCGGGCTTTGGAAAAGGTGCGTGGTGAGAGCTTTGATGTGGTGGCGGAAACGGTCAAGAAAACGGCCTTCAAAATCACTCGTATCGGTCAGTTGGTTGGTCAGATGACTAGCGAACGTCTGGGCGTTAAGTTTGGGATTGTTGACTTGAGTTTGGCTCCAACGCCAGCGGTCGGAGACTCAGTGGCCCGTGTTTTGGAAGAAATGGGCTTAGAAACAGTAGGTACCCATGGCACAACAGCAGCGCTTGCATTGCTCAATGACCAAGTCAAAAAAGGTGGTGTTATGGCCTGCAATCAGGTTGGCGGACTATCTGGTGCTTTCATCCCTGTGTCAGAAGACGAGGGCATGATTGCGGCTGTGCAAAATGGCTCGCTCAATCTAGAAAAGCTAGAAGCTATGACAGCTATCTGCTCGGTAGGTTTGGATATGATTGCCATCCCAGAGGCGACACCGGCCGAAACTATCGCAGCCATGATTGCCGATGAAGCAGCTATTGGTGTCATCAATCAGAAGACAACAGCTGTGCGGATTATTCCAAAAGGCAAGGAAGGCGATATGATCGAATTTGGCGGGCTCTTGGGAACAGCTCCGGTCATGAAGGTCAACCAAGCTTCGTCAGTTGCCTTTATCGCGCGTGGTGGACAGATTCCAGCGCCCATTCACAGTTTTAAAAATTAATAAGAAAATCGGGTCTGTGCAGACAGGCCTTTTCGATTGAACAAGGAGAAGAGATGACAAAAACGAGATTATTTATCATTCGGCATGGGAAGACAATGTTTAATACCATTGGCAGAGCTCAAGGTTGGTCAGATACTCCTCTGACAGCTGAAGGGGAACGTGGTATTCGAGCGTTGGGGATTGGATTAAGAAAATCAGGCCTTTCCTTTGTAAAAGCTTACTCAAGTGACTCGGGTCGAACCATCCAGACCATGGGGATTGTGTTGGAGGAACTTGGCTTGACTGGGCAAATCCCTTATACCTTTGATAAAAGAATCAGAGAGTGGTGTTTTGGCAGTTTTGATGGTGCTTATGGTGGAGAACTCTTCCACGGTGTCATTCCTCGTGTTTTGAAGACAGATAACTACAAGGAACTTAGCCTACCGGACTTAGCGAATGGCTTAGTTGAAGTAGATACTGCAGGTTGGGCGGAACCATGGGATAAGCTCAGCGATCGGATTTTAGACGGCTTTGAAGCTATTGCAAAAGATGTAGAGGCTTCCGGTGGTGGGAATGCTTTGGTAGTCAGCCATAGCATGACAATCGGTACTCTTGCTTATTTAATTGACGAAGAGATTGAGAAAAACCCTGGAGTTGAAAATGGAAGTGTGACAGTTGTTGAATATGCCAATGGAAAACTATCCATTGAAAGTTTGGGAGATGTGTCCTATCGTCAAGCTGGTGCAGAGGTTTTAAATAGTCGCTGACAGGAATGGTCTTGATTTTTTCCTAAAAGTGGTATAATAAAGGAAGAATAAGGGAGGCAAGTAAATGTCAAAAACAAGATTGTATATCGTCCGTCACGGTAAAACCATGTTTAATGCGATTGGTCGAGCGCAAGGATGGTCGGATACTCCTCTGACAGCTGAAGGTGAACGAGGAATTCGAGAGTTAGGGTTGGGTCTAAAAGATGCTGGTATAAACTTTAAGCGGGCTTATTCTAGCGATAGTGGTCGGACTATTCAAACCATGGGAATCATTTTAGAAGAGCTGGGCTTGAGAGATAAGATTCCTTACCGTACAGACAAACGCATTCGTGAATGGTGCTTTGGTAGCTTTGATGGGGCCTATGATGGAGAACTCTTTATGGGAGTCATGCCCCGTGTCTTCCATGTCGAACATGTCCACCAGCTTAGCTATCCAGAATTAGCGGAAGGATTGGTAGAAGTGGATACAGCAGGCTGGGCAGAATCTTGGCCTAAACTCAGTGGCCGTATTTTAGATGGTTTTGAGAGTATCGCCAAAGAAGTTGAGGCGTCAGGAGGAGGCGATGCTCTGATTGTTAGCCATGGTATGACGATTGGAACCTTTGCTTGGTTGATTGACCACGCAACGCCTCGAGGTTTAGGGCTACACAATGGCAGTGTAACTGTAGTAGACTACGAAGATGGTAAGTTTACGATTGACCGGATTGGAGATATGTCTTATCGTGAAGTGGGCGCTAAAGTAATGGAGTAATAAGTTGAAACACGCTAAACATCTAAGAGTAAAGAGAAAATCCAAGGCCAAGAAGATTGGCTTGACGATCTTACTATTACTTATCTTGACCCTAGTCATAGGTGGGACGGTTATTTATTTCCGTCCATCCTTACTGAAGAATCTTCTCAGCTATGTTCAGGTTTCGACTCAAGGGAGTAGCTCTACTAAGCCAAGCAGTTCTAAGTCTTCAAGATTGACAAGTTCTGATTCTGATTTACCCAAGGTGTCCTCAGCGGATTGGAATTTAGTCTTGGTTAACCGTGATAATCTACAGGAGGAAAAGACGCCATCTTTGACTCAGGTTGGGGAAATCCGGGTGGATAGTCGTATTGCTGAGAATACTCGGCAGTTCCTTGCTGCGGCTCAGACCATAGCTCCAGGAGAAATACTAATTTCTGGTTATCGGAGTCGTGCAGAGCAAGAAGAGCTCTATAATGAGAATGTTGCAGCAGAGGAGGCTAAGGGCCTGTCGCATGAAGAAGCAGTCAGTGCTGTTCAGAAACAGATTCAGATTCCAGGAGCTAGTGAACATCAAACAGGTTTGGCTATTGATATGAGTGTTCCTGAAGGGCTGGAGGATGAACTAGCAGCTAAGATAGCTCAGCTAGCCCCACAATATGGCTTTGTCCTTCGCTATCCCGAAGGCAAGAGTAATATTACTGGAGTTGATTTTGAACACTGGCATTACCGCTATGTCGGCGTAGAGAACGCCCAGTATATGCAAAAGCACAATCTAGTTCTGGAAGAGTACATCGCATTACTAAAGGCAGCAGAAAAATAAATCAAGTAAGTCAGGTGTTCCTGGCTTTTTTTATCGAGAAATTTGCATTATTACGATCAATGTGATATATTTATAACATAAGATGTGATATATTTATAACACTACAGGAGGGTTTGTCATGAAAAAAGGTCAAAAGTTAGTCTTGTTACTACCTTTGTGGATTCTGGTCTTATGCGGAGATTGGGCGGTTTTATCTGGGGTTGTTCGATTTAGCTTGCTGGAAAAGTTAATATTAATTGGTGGTACAGGGATTGGTCTGTTTTTTGCTACTTGGGGAATTTTAAAGAGCAAACAAAATGAAGTTAGGGAGAGGAAGATTTTCTCTATTAAAGAAAAATTAAATGGTATCCTCGTTTTATCTGCTTCGTCCATCTATACTCTAGGCATTTGGCTCAGTACGCCACCTGCTGGTCTTTTAAAAGAAATCGTGATGGGGATAGGTCTTCTAGTGCAGCTGATTTTTCTTGGTTATTTTATCTTAAGAAAAGCAGATGAAGAAGCAGATGAGCGTTTTTATGCAAATCTATCTAAGGCTGCCATGACAGCATTTGCTAGCAGTATCATCTTTCTGTTAACCTTAGCCTTGCTTTTAACGATCATGAAGGAGCTGTATATTCCAGGAGGTATCTTTTTTATAGTAGCAGGGGTGCTGGTCTTACTTTTCAATTTTGTATTCATGTATTTGGAAAGTAGAGGGGCATGATGGGGAAAGCAAGCAACCTTATTACAAGTTTGAAGTCTATTCGAGAATCTCATGGCATGACCCAGCAAGAGTTGGCAGAGCGTATCGGTGTTAGGCGAGAGACGATTTTGCATCTAGAAAATAATCGTTACAATCCTTCTCTTGAAATGGCTCTAAAAATTGCACGAGTCTTTGATTTGAAAATAGAGGATCTATTTGAGCTAAAAGAATAATTTAAGCAAGATTCCTATATAAACTCTTGACAACTATATCGGACTGCGATATAATGAATATATCAAGGTTCGATATATCGTAGTGAAAGGGAGAAGCAAAGATGAGTGGATTGACAGAAAAACTCAGGCGAGTCTATGTACCGATGACAGAGACAGGATTCTATATTCTCTTTTGTCTCCAGAAAGAAAGGCATGGATACAGTATTACTCAAAAAGTCAAGGAATTGACAGATGGGCAACTATCTATCAGTCCCGGAACCATGTATGGAACCTTGTCCAAAATGGAAAAGGATGGTCTGATTGCCTTTGTTCGCGAGGAAGAAAAGAGGAAACTCTACCAGATTACAGATCTTGGGAAGAAGATTTTGAACTTGGAAATTCAGCGGATTGAACGCCTTTACCGGAATAGTAAGGAGGATGTTTGATGGGAAAGAAAGTCGTCTACAGGATCTTTACCATTGCAGACTACGATAGAGAAGCATCCTATTTTAAAAAGATGCATGGCCAGGGCTGGAAGTTGAAAAAAGTAAACTATTCCCCTTTTATAATTGCAGTTCGTTATACTTTTGAAAAAACTTCACCTCAGGAAATGGCTTATCAATTAGATTTTCGTCCTATAAAGAAGGCGGAGCGAGACTCCTATTATCAACTATTCAAAGATTGTGGTTGGGAGCATATTACAAACTTTAATCAGTTTTCCTATTTCCGCAAGCCAGTTTCTCAGCTTGATGCAGAAAGTGACCTTGAGATCTATAATGATGCCTGGTCCAAGCTAGAAATGGTCAAGCGTTTGCTTGTATGGCGGTTTTTCCCAGCCCTTGTAGCTTTGTTTTTTGCTACTTATTTAGTTTTAAGTGTAGCTCAAAAAGGTTCAGATGTAGATTGGCTAGTAAAATGTATCTTATTAATAGATACGGTATTGTTACTTATTTTATTTGGTCAACTGGTTCATATCGGCTTGAGTTTCTGGAGAATGAAGCAGGAGCTCAAAAACTGATAAGTTTTTTATCAATTGTTTTTATGAAAGCGAGGATAATGATGAAAAAAACGATTATTGAAGTTCAAGGCTTAAAAAAGAAGTTCAAGGAACAAGAAGCCTTGGCAGGAATTGATTTTTCCATTCAAGAAGGAGAAATTTTTGGCTTCCTAGGACCATCTGGATCAGGAAAAACAACGACCATTAATATCTTGACTGGGCAGCTAGAGGCAGATGCTGGAACAGCTCATGTGCTGTCTGAAACGGTTGAGGATTTAAAGGTAGAAGTCCTGGAGCAGATTGGAATTGTCAGTGATACGAGTGGCTTTTATGAAAAAATGTCGCTTTACAACAATCTTAAGGCCTATGCTATGATCTTTGGTGTGGATATGAAGAAAGTCGATGCGCTTCTTCAAAAAGTGGGGCTCTATGATAGTCGCAACAAGGTGGCTGAAAAACTATCTACAGGTATGAAGCAACGGATGCTATTGGTCCGTGCCTTGATTAATCAGCCCAAACTGCTCTTTTTGGATGAGCCGACCAGTGGTTTGGATCCGTCAACTTCTCGAACAATCCATGACTTGCTACTGGAACTAAAAGCTCAGGGAACAACTATTTTTCTGACGACACATGATATGCAGGAAGCTACACTTTTGTGCGATCGTTTGGCTTTATTGCATAAGGGTAAGTTGGTCGAAGTAGGCAGTCCGCATGAGATTATCCAAAAGTACAATACAGATAAGAAAGTTCGTTTAGAATATGTAGATTTGACAACGAAAACAGTTGCCTTTGAGGAACTGCAAAGTGGCTTAGATCTGTCAACTGTTATCAGTATTCATTCTTGCGAACCAACTTTAGAAGATGTTTTCATTACTTTGACAGGAGGTGCCTTAAATGTCTAATAAGTTAAAAGGGATGATTTGGCTGAGGGGCCAAGCGACATTAGCAAATAAAAGTATCCTATTACAAGTTCTCATGCCGATTTTCATCATTTTTCTCTATAAATTTATTTTTTCTCTGAATGGAGCAGGTAAAGAACTGGGAGCAGACAGACTAGCTATCTTGTTAATGAATATTTCTTTGCCCTTCTCTTTAGCCATGTCTGTTGGGACACCCATTATTATCATTTTATCTGAGGAAAGGGAAAAACATAATTTGCAAAGTTTGCGCTTGGCTGGTGTGACAGCGGGTCAATACATTCTCTCCGCTTTAATCTGGCCGGCGATTATTGGGATTTTTTATATCGTCGTTACCCCGATTTTGATAGGAGCCAAGCTTTCTAATCAGGTATTCAGCTATGGTTTGGTTCTCTTGTTAACCTTGCTAGTCTTAATTTTCTTCTTCTTAATGGTTGGTCTGTTTTGTAAAAATCAAGTCATGGCTCAATCCCTTAGTGTTCCGGCTATGCTCTTGGTAGCTTTTATTCCTATGTTTTCAAATATGAATGAGGATTTATTTAAGGTTCTGCGTTATAGCTTTTTGGGCCTCTTTACTATTTTTATGAAAGATTGGTCTAACTTCCAATTTTGGAGTGGAGAACTTTTGGCTCTCGTTCTCTGGCTACTTCTTTTTGCAGGACTTTCCTCCTACTTAATGAGTCACATGAAATCCTTGGATGATTAAACTAGGTCTTTAGACTGATTTTTAGCACTCTTGTAAAAAGAGTGCTAATTTTTTGAGTTTTTATCTTGACATTGTTTCGGAAGAGTGTATAATAGAATCATGAGTTAGCACTCGAGGTTATCGAGTGCTAACAAAGAAGGGATCTTGAATGGAGGTGGTACCGTGGTAACGGAGCGTCAAAATGAGATTTTGAATTTGATTATTGATATCTTTACCAAGACTCACGAGCCAGTAGGATCTAAAGCTTTACAGGATTCTATCAATTCGAGTAGTGCTACTATCCGAAATGATATGGCAGCTCTAGAAAAACAGGGACTATTGGAGAAGGCTCATACATCTAGTGGTCGTAAACCTAGTGTTGCTGGTTTTCAGTACTTCGTCAAGCATTCGCTATCTTTTGATCGTCTAGCTGAGAATGAACTTTATGAGGTTATCAAGGCCTTTGACCATGAGTTTTTCAACTTGGAGGACATTCTTCAACAGGCAGCGGACCTTCTAGCTAAGCTGAGTGGTTGCACAGTTGTTGCCTTGGATGTCGAACCCAGTCGGCAGCGTTTGACAGCATTTGATATCGTTGTACTCAGTCAGCATACGGCTCTAGCAGTCTTCACTCTAGATGAGTCCAATACTATCACCAGTCAGTTTATGATTCCGCGCAACTTCCTAAGAGAAGACTTGGATAGGCTTAAAGCTTTGGTTCAGGAGCGATTTTTGGGACAGACAGTCTTGGATATTCACTACAAGATTCGGACGGAAATTCCCCAGATTATCCAGCGCTATTTCACTACGACAGATAATGTCATTCATCTGTTTGAGCATATCTTCGGTGATATTTTCAAAGAGAATGTTATTGTGTCCGGCAAGGTTGGCTTGTTGAATTTTTCAGATTTGAAGGCCTATCAATTCTTTGATGATTCACAGAAGGTGGCCTTTGAGATTAGAGATAGTCTAGCCGAGGATCAGATGCAAAGTGTGCGCGTGGCAGATAGCCGAGAAAGTTGCTTGTCTGATTTGACCATTATTTCTAGCAAATTTCTGATTCCTTACAGAGGATTTGGAATTTTAGCAGTCATTGGACCAGTCAATCTCGACTATCAGCGAGTAGTCAGTCAGGTTAATGTGATTAATCGTGTCTTGACTATGAAACTGACGGACTTCTATCGCTACCTCAGTAGTAACCACTATGAAGTCCACTAATTACAGTATAATCATTCCTAAAAAGGAGGTGCCTTGTGGCAAAACATAAACACGAAGAACATCCAGAAGATGTAGAAGTAAAAGAAACTGTCGAAACAGCTGAGCAGGCTGAATCAGCAAGTCCCGAAAAATCAGAATTAGAACTAGCAAATGAGCGGGCAGATGATTTTGAAAATAAATATCTCCGTGCTCATGCAGAAATGCAAAACATCCAACGCCGTGCCAATGAAGAGCGTCAGCTCTTGCAACGCTATCGTAGTCAAGATTTAGCGAAAGCGATCTTACCTTCTTTGGACAACCTTGAGCGTGCTCTTGCTGTTGAAGGATTGACAGACGATGTCAAAAAAGGATTGGAAATGGTGCAGGAAAGCTTGGTTCATGCTCTCAAAGAAGAGGGCATCGAAGAAATTCCGGCCGATGGAGAATTTGACCATAACTATCACATGGCCATTCAAACTGTTCCAGCTGACGACGAACATCCAGCAGATACCATCGCACAAGTCTTCCAAAAAGGCTACAAACTCCATGACCGCATCCTAAGACCGGCTATGGTGGTAGTATACAACTAAGATATAGAGCCCGAAAAAGCTCACAGTAAAAATAGGAGATTGACGAAGTGTTCGATGAACACAAGGAAATCTATCTTTTTTACCCAGAGCTTAGGGCGAGTTCGATTAGGCGGTAAGTCAGAAATCTGTGATTTCGTTGACGCACCCCTGCAAGGGTGATTAGGCTTGTCACGAGCGTTTGCGAAGTGAACTGCCAATCAGCTACTGCGTATAATTTCGACTTCTCATGTCGTAACCTTACATAATAGAAAACTTGTCCGAAACGACAATAAACTATGAAGAAAGATAAGAAGAAATTGTTCAGCTTTGCAATAGTGAGCGAAGCGAACAAAAGACGATACTCTTCGCCGTGGTGTTATTTGCGCAAACTTTGAGACCTTAGGCTCAAAGTTTAGTCAAAGAGATTGACGAAGTCAAGCTCTGACGGCGCCGCCACCTAAGAAGAGTATCAAAAAGAAAGAATGTAAAATTTAAGGAGAAAAACACATGTCTAAAATTATCGGTATTGACTTAGGTACAACAAACTCAGCAGTTGCAGTTCTTGAAGGAACTGAAAGCAAAATCATCGCAAACCCAGAAGGAAATCGTACGACTCCATCTGTAGTATCATTTAAAAACGGTGAAATCATCGTTGGTGATGCTGCAAAACGTCAAGCAGTAACAAACCCAGATACTGTTATCTCTATCAAATCTAAGATGGGGACTTCTGAAAAAGTTTCTGCCAACGGTAAAGAATACACTCCACAAGAAATCTCAGCTATGATTCTTCAATACTTGAAAGGCTACGCTGAAGAATATCTTGGTGAAAAAGTAACTAAAGCAGTCATCACAGTTCCAGCTTACTTTAACGATGCGCAACGTCAAGCGACTAAAGACGCTGGTAAAATCGCTGGTCTTGAAGTAGAACGTATCGTTAACGAACCAACAGCAGCAGCCCTTGCTTACGGTTTGGACAAGACTGACAAAGAAGAAAAAATCTTGGTATTTGACCTTGGTGGTGGTACATTTGACGTATCTATTCTTGAATTGGGTGATGGTGTCTTCGATGTATTGGCAACTGCAGGAGACAACAAACTTGGTGGTGACGACTTTGACCAAAAGATTATCGACCACATGGTTGCAGAATTTAAGAAGGAAAATGGTATTGACTTGTCTACTGACAAGATGGCTCTTCAACGTTTGAAAGATGCTGCTGAAAAAGCTAAGAAAGACCTTTCAGGTGTGACTTCAACTCAAATCAGCTTGCCGTTCATCACAGCAGGAGCTGCAGGTCCTCTTCACTTGGAAATGACTCTGACTCGTGCCAAATTTGATGATTTGACCCGTGATCTTGTAGAACGTACAAAAACTCCAGTTCGTCAAGCTCTTTCTGATGCAGGCTTGAGCTTGTCAGAAATCGACGAAGTCATCCTTGTTGGTGGTTCAACTCGTATCCCAGCCGTTGTAGAAGCTGTTAAGGCTGAAACTGGTAAAGAACCAAACAAATCAGTTAACCCTGATGAAGTAGTTGCCATGGGTGCTGCTATCCAAGGTGGTGTGATCACTGGTGATGTCAAAGACGTTGTTCTTCTTGACGTAACTCCATTGTCACTTGGTATCGAAACAATGGGTGGTGTCTTCACAAAACTCATCGACCGCAACACTACTATTCCAACTTCTAAATCACAAGTCTTCTCAACTGCAGCAGATAACCAACCAGCCGTTGATATCCACGTTCTTCAAGGTGAACGCCCAATGGCAGCAGATAACAAGACTCTTGGACGTTTCCAATTGACAGATATCCCAGCTGCACCTCGTGGAATTCCTCAAATCGAAGTAACATTTGATATTGACAAGAACGGTATCGTGTCTGTTAAGGCCAAAGACCTTGGAACTCAAAAAGAACAAACAATTGTTATCCAATCAAACTCAGGTTTGACTGATGAAGAAATTGATCGCATGATGAAAGATGCAGAAGCTAACGCTGAAGCAGATAAGAAACGTAAAGAAGAAGTAGACCTTCGTAACGAAGTTGACCAAGCAATCTTTGCGACTGAAAAGACAATCAAGGAAACTGAAGGTAAAGGCTTCGATGCAGAACGTGATGCTGCCCAAGCTGCCCTTGATGACCTTAAGAAAGCGCAAGAAGACAACAACTTGGACGAAATGAAAGCAAAACTTGAAGCATTGAACGAAAAAGCTCAAGGACTTGCTGTTAAACTCTACGAACAAGCCGCAGCAGCCCAACAAGCTCAAGCAGGAGCAGAAGGCGCACAAGCAACAGGAAACGCAGGCGATGACGTCGTAGACGGAGAGTTTACGGAGAAGTAGGCGGTAAGACAGAACTAAAAATTGAAAGTTTTTAGTTCGTAGTCGAACCCCCGCGAGGATGATTAGGATTTTTGGGAGTCTGAAAGACGAACCCAAAATCCAATCAGCTACCGCGTTAAAAGTGTTTTGAAAATTAGATGAGGTAGATAGGTCTTTGTCTTATCCTCTGTCTGATGTCAAAAGTATAAAAAGAAATCCAGAGGTTGCAACCCAGCCTCTGTTTTTCGGTAAGATAGAGGGTGATGCTTATGAAAAAAGCACTTTGTATCATTTATCCTAATTTTTCAATTTATGAAGTAGTTGGTCTGACCAGTACTTTAGCTCTATCTTTTGGTATTGAAATCGATTATGTTGGTTCAGATAGAAATGTTATAAGGTCGGAAGATGGATTAGCCTGTCAACCTACTAGAACACTGGATAAAGTAGTTATCGAAGACTATTCTTGTGTCATTTTGCCAGGAATGATAAATATTGCTTCTGCTTTGCACGATGAAAAATTGATTTCTTTCCTAAGAAGTTTGAATCAGCAAGAGATTTTGATTGCAGCTATTTCCTCAGCGCCCATTTTATTGGCGAAAGCAGGCTTATTGAAGGACACGAAATTTACGGGTGGGATTTGGCAAAACTTCTTTGACTATTTTGAATTTCTTCCACGGGAAAATTTCAAGGCTAAAGCTGTCCTGCAAGATAAAAATATCATTACTGCTGTTGGCTTTGCACATCAAGAGTTTGCAAGAAAAGTGCTTCTTAGTCTAGGCTTGGTAGGTAATGCTGACAACTATTTTAAAGAACGGAATCAGTATTCAGAAGAGGAATTGATATTCAATTTGTCAGAAGAAGAATTTGCTGAGATGAAACAGAGCATAAAAAACAACTTCTAAGAATTCTCTTAAAATTTAAAGAAAGAAACATGGGTGTTCGCAACTGAACACGGATTCCAAAAATTCTGACTCAATATGAAAGAAAGGAACTGAACCCGACCTAAATCGAGGGTTGGTTTCGAAAACATTATAGAAAGGAACAAGAGTGTTCGCAACTGAACACGGGTTCTAAAAATTCTGACTCAATATGAAAGAAAGGAATTGAACCCGACCTAAATTCTCAGAAAAAAGAGAAATCTGTCTAGGAGCGTCGCTCCGTCGCCTGATTTCCTATTTTTCAGTCGAATTTTACGGTCTTGGTATCTTATATGAACAATACAGAATATTATGACCGTCTAGGTGTCTCTAAAAATGCTTCACAGGATGAAATCAAGAGAGCCTATCGGAAATTATCAAAAAAATATCACCCAGATATTAATAAAGACCCTGGGGCAGAAGATAAGTACAAAGAGGTCCAAGAGGCTTATGAGACTTTAAGTGACGAGCAGAAAAGAGCGGCCTATGATCAGTATGGTGCTGCTGGAGCCAATGGTGGTTTTGGCGGTGGCGCAGGTGGCTTTGGAGGCTTTGATGGAGCTGGCTTTGGTGGTTTCGAAGATATCTTCTCAAGTTTCTTTGGTGGCGGTGCTTCGCGAAATCCAAATGCTCCTCGTCAGGGTGACGATCTTCAATATCGTGTAAATCTCAAGTTTGAAGAGGCTATTTTTGGTACTGAAAAGGAAATTAAGTACAATCGGGAAGCGTCTTGTCGTACATGTAGCGGATCAGGTGCTAAGCCAGGGACAAGTCCAGTGACTTGTGGACGCTGTCATGGCTCAGGTGTCATCAATGTAGATACGCAAACTCCTCTGGGCATGATGCGTCGTCAAGTGACTTGTGATGTCTGTCATGGACGCGGAAAAGAAATTAAGGAACCTTGTACGACCTGTCATGGAACAGGACATGAAAAACAAGCCCACAGTGTCCATGTTAAAATCCCAGCAGGTGTGGAAACTGGCCAGCAAGTTCGCTTAGCAGGCCAAGGAGAAGCAGGTTTCAATGGTGGCCCTTATGGAGACTTATATGTAGTCGTCAATGTCGAACCAAGTGATAAGTTTGAGCGAGATGGATCTACTATTTACTACAAGCTCAATCTAAACTTTGTTCAGGCCGCTCTTGGAGACAGTGTGGAGGTTCCAACCGTTCACGGTGATGTTGAGCTCAATATCCCAGAAGGCACTCAGACTGGCAAACGCTTCCGCTTACGTGGCAAGGGAGCTCCGAGTCTTCGTGGTGGAAGCATGGGGGATCAGTATGTGACTGTTAACGTTGTGACTCCAACAGGACTGAATGATAAGCAAAAAGCGGCGCTCAAGGACTTTGCGGCTGCAGGGAATATCAGTGTAAATCCTAAGAAAAAAGGCTTCTTTGACCATATTAAAGATGCTTTTGATGGGGAATAAAAGAAAGGCAGAGAGTGGACTGAAGTTATAGTTCACTCTCTCTTTTTTTGGATTTGAGATTTTTTGAAATCTTGCTTTAAAATATAGGTATCTGAATTAAATCTCTTTATCATTAAATTATAGAATCTTGCTGAAGGCTCATTGCAGAAAAGGGGGTAATAGCCTATAATGAAGGAAAAGAAACTGTTTACATTATCGGTTTTTCTATTTATCAAAAAGGAGATTTTATGATGGTCTTTCATAGAGAACAGCGTTTTTCTATTCGTAAATTTTCAGTTGGAGCAGCTTCCGTTCTAATTGGAATCACTATGGCTGGACAGGTTGTTTCGGCAGAAGAGCTTCCAACTACGCAGTCAAATGTTGTCGCTCCAGCAGATTCTATTGAACCCAAAGCTACAGAAGAAGTGGCGACCTCTAGTCCCGCACAAGATAAGTCTACAGCTGAGGAAACGTCCGGAGCAAATCCTGTAAACAATAGTGAAGCAACTCCATCAACTTCTGCACCAGCAGAATCTAATACAGATACTCCTAAGCAAGACAAGACCCCTGAAAAAGATGCTACTGGAGAAGCAGAAAAAAGAAATGATTCTGAGGAGAAAGCAGGCTTACCTACTGATGCACCAAAGGGTCAAGAGTCAGACCGTGTTGATGAAAAACTTGCCATGCGCAAAATGATTTCAGTTGATGCAGGTCGTAAATATTTTAGTCCAGAACAATTGAAAGAAATTGTAGACAAGGCTAAGCGTTATGGTTTTACAGACATGCATTTACTGTTAGGAAATGATGGACTGCGTTTCCAATTGGATGATATGTCATTGACTGTGGGCGGTAAGACCTATTCTAGTGAAGATGTAAAAAAAGCCATTGAAAAAGGGACCAACGATTATTATAATGATCCAAATGGCAATCACTTAACACAAGCTGAAATGACATACTTGATTGATTATGCTAAACGACAAGGAATCGGTCTTGTTCCAACAATCAATAGCCCAGGGCATATGGATGCGATCCTGAATGCCATGAAGGAGCTGGGAATTGAAAAACCTAATTTCGACTACTTTGGCAAGGAATCTGCTCGAACAGTTGATTTAAATAATCAGCCTGCTGTTGATTTTACAAAAGCCTTGATTGAGAAATATGCAGCATATTTTGCTGGTAAGACAGATATTTTCAATATTGGTTTAGATGAATATGCTAATGATGCGACCAATGCTAAAGGGTGGCAAGTCTTACAAGCGGATAAGTATTATCCAGGAGAAGGTTACCCAGAAAAAGGCTATGAAAAATTCATTGCTTATGCCAATGATCTAGCTAAAATCGTTAAGCGAAATGGCCTGAAACCAATGGCCTTCAATGATGGTATTTACTATAATTCTGATCAAAGTTTTGGTGAATTTGATAAGGATATTATTGTGTCTTATTGGACTGGTGGCTGGGGAGGCTATGATGTTGCTTCTTCCAAACTTTTGTCTGAAAAAGGGCATAAGATTCTAAATACCAATGATGCTTGGTATTATGTTCTAGGTCGAAATGCAGATGGCCAAGGTTGGTATAATCTGGATCAAGGGTTGAAGGGAATTGCTTCTACACCGATTACAAGTGTTCCTAAGTCTGAGGGGGCAGATATTCCAATTATTGGTGGTATGGTGGCTGCATGGGCTGATGAGCCTTCAGCACGTTTTTCCCCATCTCGTCTTTATAAGTTGATGCGTCGCTTTGCCGATCAAAATGCGGAGTATTTTGCTGCCAATTATCAAGACGCAGAAAAAGAATTAGCAGCAGTCCCAAGTGACTTGGCTTCTAAGTATACACCAGAAAGTATCGCTCGTCTTAAGGAGGCTGAAAAAGCTGTGAAAGAATTAGACAGCCATCTTAGTCGGAGCAAGCAAGAAGAGATTGATCTTGTGGTTGCTCGCTTAAAAGAAGCCCGTGAGCATCTCCAGCCAACCCCTGATTATCAAAAGGTGCTAGATGCCCAAGCTGAACGAGAAAAATTAGCTAAGAGCAAGGTGATTTCTATTGACGCTGGTCGGAAATATTTCTCATTGGATCAGCTAAAGAGAATCATTGACAAGGCTAGTGAATTGGGATATTCAGATTTGCATCTGCTAGTTGGAAATGACGGGATGCGTTTCATGTTGGATGATATGACTGTTGAAGCCAACGGTAAAACCTACACAAGTGATGAAGTGAAAGAAGCAATCTTGGCTGGGACCAAGGCTTACTACGATGATCCAAATGGAAATGCCCTCAGCCAAAAAGAGATGGATGAGCTGATTGCTTATGCTAAAGGAAAGGGTATAGGTCTTATTCCAGCACTCAATAGTCCAGGTCATATGGATGCCCTTTTGGTCGCTATGGAAAAACTAGGTATTCAAAATCCGCAGGCTTACTTTGATACACTATCCAAAACAACCCTTGATTTGGAAAATGAAGAAGCCAAGTCCTTTACCAAAGCTTTGATTGGCAAGTATATGGATTACTTTGCAGGCAAAACCAAAATTTTCAACTATGGAACGGATGAATATGCCAATGATGCAACCAATGCTCAGGGTTGGTATTATCTGAAATACTACAACCTCTATGGTAAGTTCGCAGAATATGCCAACTCTCTAGCTGCTATGGCGAAAGAGAGAGGTTTGCAACCAATGGCCTTCAACGATGGCTTCTACTACGAAGACAAAGACGATGTTGAGTTTGATAAGGATGTCTTAATCTCCTATTGGTCTAAAGGCTGGTGGGGCTATAACCTGGCATCACCACAGTATTTAGCAAGTAAGGGCTACAAATTCCTCAATACCAATGGGGATTGGTACTACATTTTGGGACAAAAACCGGAAGATGGCGGTGGTTTCTTACAGAAAGCACTTGACAATACTGAAAAGACACCATTTAATCAACTAGCTTCTACCAAGTACCCAGAAGTAGACCTTCCAACAGTCGGTAGCATGATTGCCATCTGGGCTGATAGACCGCAAGCTGAATACAAGGAAGAAGAGATTTTCCAATTAATGACTGCTTTTGCTGATCATAATAAAGACTATTTCAAGGCTAATTATGGCCCTATTCAGGAAGAAATTGCTAAAATTCCAACTGATTTAACCATCTATACACCAGAATCTGTTGCAGCTCTAAAAGCAGCTCAAGATGAGATTAATTGGGAATTAAACCGGATGAAGCAAGAAGAGGTGGATAAACTAGCAGCTAAACTAAAAGTTGCTCGCGAAAATCTCAAGCCAATCACCTACAATGGCAGCGCTGATGAGGAAGAAGTTCGCGCTCTTGTGGAATATAAACCATATCTTGATATTCAAACAGAAGAGATTGCCTTTGAGACAAAAGAAGTAGCAAATCCAAACCTTGAAAAAGGTCAACGCAAGATTGTGCAAGTGGGAATCAAAGGTGAAAAAACGAATTTGGTTGAAATATCTGCCCAGGACGGTAGTAGCAAGCTTGTGGAAAGTTTCGTTTCTAAGGATGCTGTAGCTGAAATTGTGGAAATTGGGACAAAAGAAGCAGATTCAGCAAAAATGGGTGGAAGGCAGGTTCAACCAGCCCCGTTGGTTACTCCTTCTGTTAAGGGATCATCACCTATTAGCCAAGTAAGTAAGAAAGAAGAGGGTCTAAAACCGACTCAAACTAAGCAGCCAATAGCTGAACAAAAATTATCTCAACCATCTGCCCAAGCAGTGGCTAAGGACAATAAACTTCCGCAAACTGGAACAACTTCATCTTGGCCTATAACTCTTCTGGGAACAGCTTTAGCTATGATCGGTTTGGGTGGACGCAAGAAAAGGAAAGGATGATTTATTATCGTTCTAAAAATCGAGTGTAAACCTAGGCTTAAATAATTATTTGGACAAGAATAAAGACGAGGTCAAAGAAAATAGTTTGGCCTCGTCTTTTTGTTTATGGCATTATGGGGAATAGGCCCTCTAAGGGGGGGTGCTAGCTTAGGTTCTTTTTCTTCACTCGCCTGGTTTTCCAGTTATGATGTGTTGAATTCCTTGATGGATATGAGGGAGCAGTTCAGGTAGAAAATTAGGATAGGCTGTTTGGTGTTGGAGTTCTTCCAAAGGGATCCATTCGACAGTTTCATTTTCTGAAAGACTAGGGAATTGCTGTCCTTTTGGTTTCATCAAGTAATAAAAGCAAATTTCGTGACAGTCTAGTCCTGCCAATCGTCCTGTTTCCTGCCGGAAGAAGTTTTCATGGATAAATACTAGCCGATCAATCTCGTATTCTTGACCGGTTTCTTCTTGGATTTCCCTTTTGACAGCTTCCTGGGAGGATTCTCCCAACTGAACAGCACCTCCGAGTGGATAGAAGTAGCTTTCGTCAGGGTTGGTCATGAAGGCCACGGCTCCTTCTTCTATGATAAGTGCTGCGGCTTTGTATCTGAAACGTCTATGTTCTTCTTGAAAGCTGATATCTGCTAACATTCTTCCCTCCTTTTTTAGAATTAGTATATCATTTTTTTGTTGATACTGGCATAATGAAAATGTTCTTGCTACTACTAGCTTTTCCTGCTACAATAGGTCTTATGACTAGATATAAAGCGATTATTTCCTATGACGGGCATGACTTTGCAGGGTTCCAAAGACAGCCTCATGCTAGAAGTGTCCAAGAAGAGATTGAAAAAACCTTGACTCGAATTAACAAAGGCCAGCCTGTGGTCATTCATGGTGCAGGTCGAACAGACAGTGGTGTTCATGCCCTTGGCCAAGTCCTGCATTTTGATTTACCGGAAGAGCGGGATGAAGAAAAATTACGTTTTGCCTTGGATACGCAGACGCCAGAAGATATTGATTTTATTAGTGTGGAGCAGGTATCGGATGATTTTCATTCTCGCTACAATAAACACAGCAAGACCTATGAATTTTTGGTGGATATCGGTAGGCCAAAGAACCCTATGATGCGCCATTATGCCACCCATTACCCTTATCCTTTGGAGTTGAGTCTAATAGAAGAAGCGATTACTCAGTTAGAGGGGACGCACGATTTTACCGGTTTTACTGCTTCGGGGACCAGTGTGGAAGACAAGGTTCGGACCATTACTGAGGCCAAGGTCCGCTATGATGCAGAGCGTAATTTTCTGGTCTTTACTTTTTCAGGCAATGGCTTTCTCTATAAGCAGATTCGAAATATGGTTGGCACACTTCTCAAGATCGGCAACAAGCGTATGCCAATAGAGCAGATCCAGAGGATTTTAGCGGAGAAAGACCGTCATCTAGCAGGGCCAACTGCCGGTCCCAATGGCCTTTATTTGAAAGAAATTAGATATGAAGAAAGAAGCTGAGATAATGGTATCTTGGCTTTATTTGATTGTGAGTAGCTTTCTAGAAAAGAGACTAAAAGATTCTTCTCTGATACATTTTTATTTCTATCTGGGAAGTCTCTTTAAAATGTCATATGGAATAGGTGGGAAGTGACTATTTGGAGCGATTTTTAGCGATTCTACAAAAAAAGCTGAAAAATTCTCCATTTTTTAGTAGTTTTTAAAGAAATAAATAGCTTTTTCAGGAAAAATCTATTGTAAAAAACATCTAAAAGAATTATGATAATACTATGTGTATAAATGCTGTCTTTTAAAGGCTAATAGGGAGTTAGCCGATGAAGGCTTAGGGAGAAAATTTATACATCCAAACAAATAATGGGAGTTATGAAGTGAAGGATTTTAGAAAAGTACAGGAGAAAATTCAGAAATTTTCGATTAGAAAATTATCTGTTGGTGTAGGTTCCGTTGCAATTGCTGCTTTGATTTTTGGGAGCTTTTTGACTAGTCCAGCTGTTGCTGCTGATGAAGTTGGAAAGACTGGTCAGGCTCATTACACTTATGTTGAAGAGCAAGAGTTAACTGAGCAGGAGAAGGAACTGATTAAGCATGAGCTTCCTTCCGATTTGCAATCAGGTGAGAATTATTACCTGATTTATCGTAAGCAAGGGAAACCAACAGTTTTGCCTCAAACAGGAAATAATGGTCAGCCGCTTCTTGGCATGCTAGCTGGGACGGCTATTTTGGCTGTCTTGGTGTTTTCCCGTAAGAAGACTGGCAAGTTGGTGGGAGTGCTTTTGATTGGAGCGTTAGGACAGAGCCTTTTGCTTTCACCTCAAGTTTTTGCACTAGAAAATAAAGAGTTGGTTTCTTATAACCGTCAAGTTCCAATTTCTTCAGGTGTTTCTGAGGCTGATTTAGCCATTGAAGGCTACGACTATATCGGTTACTTTACTGCTTCTGATTTGCATTCTTTGAAGGGGGGGGCACCGGCCTCTCTGACTGAGGAAACTAGTCTTAAACATCAGCTAGCAGTATCAGGAAATTCAAAAACTGGACTGGATGCTAGAGGTCAAGAAAAGCAAACAGAGCTTATAGAAGAGGAAAAACCAGATCAAGATATTTCAAGTCAGGCAGGAAGCATCTCTGGTTCCACCCCTAACCCATCTTCTCAAGTATTACCTCCAAATAAGGAAACATCAAAAGAAGAAAATAAAACAAATCCGAATCAGTCTGAAAAAAGCAGCAGTAGCAAGGGAGAACCAGAAGTTCAACCAGAGCAACCAGCTTATACCGGACCGGTTGGTACAGCGGGAGATACAGCCCCAGTAGAGCCTGCGCTTCCAGCATACACAGGGTCAGTAAATG